>JAALLO010000235.1_pt1 | contig 13465 bp, 15 predicted proteins | sample 7245941 | NCBI WGS metagenome assembly JAALLO01 (sample SAMN13049198, study PRJNA578106) | oil field metagenome | isolation source: filtered produced water from oil reservoir A2 | place: USA:offshore Texas | collected 2016 | reverse complement strand
TCAGTGATCAAGGATATAAAAAGCCGCGGGATCCATGCCCGTATGCTCATGCTCAAATGTGACGGTTCTGTCTATAACATCGAGGATGCCCTTGAAAAACCCATTGAGACTATTTTCTCAGGACCTGCGGCCAGCCTGCTTGGCGCTTCCTACCTCTCAAAGATAGAAACATGTGCGGTTATTGATGTCGGAGGCACAAGTACGGATGTTTCCATGCTTCACCATGGTGTGCCTGAGATAAGTTCTTCGGGAGCTGTTGTAGGCGGATGGAAGACAAGGGTCAGGGCAATGAAGATGGAGACCTCGGCAACCGGGGGTGACAGTCATATCTGGGTAAAGGACGAAAGGATACATACAGGCCCCAGAAGAGTGATCCCTCTCTGTGTGGCTGCCATCATATATCCTGGCTTTGGCAACAAACTCAAACGCAGCAGGATTATTTCAAGAAGCCTGCTCAATGAGAACTACCAGCCGACAAAATTCTTCGTGGCAACAGGTTATGAAGCCGTGGGTTTGAGTAAACAGGAAGAAGAAATGCTTGCAATCGTGGGAGACGAACCCATCTCCATCAATGAGCTTTCCCTATCACTGAAAAGAGATCCTTCTTCTGAGATTCTGGACGCGCTCATGAACAAGAGGCTGCTTCAGGCAGTAGGTTTTACACCCACCGATGCCCTGCATGTGCTCGGCCTGTACAATGAATGGGACGGCACTGCAGCGGAGGCGGGAGCTGCCAGTCTTTCCAGGTATGTCCATGAAGGCAAACACGAATTCTGCATGTCTGTTAGAGAAATAGTGGCAAAGAACATGGCTGCGGATCTGATGTCTTTTATCCTGCCACATCATCCTTCGGCTATGATAGCTGATCTGCTGGACAGTACATATCCTGCAAAGTTCAAGGTGGAGATTCCTGTTGTATTGCTTGGCGGACCTGTAAAGGCATATGCGGATGAACTGCGCTCGGTGATCGATGCGGACATTATAGTGCCCGAGTTTGCGGAGGTGGGCAATGCAGTGGGTGCACTTGCAGGCAAGGGCGTAAAGAGGATAGAGATCTCCATCGTACCCGCATCGATACAGAATCCGGATGAGGATTTTCTTGTTTTCTCTCCTGCTGGAAGGGAGCGTTTTCAGACATATGCACAGGCAGTTGAGTTTTCAACCGAACTCGGGAAAAAGCTCGTTCTGGACTATGAGAAAAGATGTGGGATACTCAAGGAGGACACAAAGATCAGTGTTTCAAAAAAGACCCATTCACCTGACAACTGGTCCCATCCTCCCCTTGAAACAAAGATAACTGTAGTAGGTGTCGGAAATCCGATGATGATGCTGAAAGAATAAAAGGCATACCGGTAAAAAAATCCAGCAAATTAATCTGACACCAGATAAACGCTTTATCCGAAAAATCGTATTTTCACCGATAATTTGGGCAATTGATGTGCTTATTGAATACAAAGTGATGAAATTGTGCCATAATAATTAGAAAATTATATCATTTAATAAAATTATATATGCTGTAAAATGCTAACAATGCAGAAATTATTGATCTTAACGAGTCTTTTGATTTTGATCACTGCGACAAATGTACAAGGTTCATGGCCTCCGGAAGCGGGTGAACTATCATACCAGATTGACAAATCTGACCGAATTGCTGCTGGAAATGTAACTGATATTCAGGAATATCCTGAATACTCAGTAGTAATAATAAAAGTGGATGAATGGTTAATGGAACCACTTCCATCAGCTGAAATCGAAGTAATTACGGAAATTGGTTCTACATATGTCAACAACAATGAACCTCGGTTTTACAAAGGTGAATCAGTTATCCTGATGCTTCAAGACATAAACGTAACTGAAAACAGATTTGAAGTAACGATTGGTGAACCCGGGAAACACCCTTTTACCGATAGGGATGAAATAATAAGTGAGCTGGAATCGATGAAAGAACCTGATAATGCACTCCCATTTGTTGAAAGTTATGTCTTAATACTTGTTTTAGTATGTGTTGGTTTCATGTTACGAAGATCATAAAATTAATGGTGTAATTGGCATGGGGTTCGACAAAGATTTCAGAAATCCGAAAAAGCTGGGGATGATATTGGTACTGTTTTTTTTAAGTTCCATGCTATTCACAGGGGGATGTGTTAACCTCGGAGATGAAGTAAAAGATGAGATAGGAGTTAAGATATATGGGTATACTAATGTATATGATTCATCAACTATTAATGCCAACTTCGAAGAAAACAATCTGACTCTTAGAAATGTGAGTACGCTGGCATCGCAATACTATTCTGTTGAAGATGTTTCTCCGACTGAGGGCATACCTCTCGAAGATACTGATATATTGCCTTCACAATTTGAAAACAACTCTACTATTTACCTTGTAAAAGTACTGGTGCCTCCTGATAAAAAAATGTTTGATGATGAATATCCAGAATATCTAACATTCTTCGTTCATCAGGATGAGACTAGTATGGCATGGTCCGCAATTCCTCGAAGTACCAGTAATTATCCACAGGAGTTTGTTGCTGACATTGTGAAGCTATCGTTTAATGTATCTGGTAGGGAGAGTGATAAATATGCTGAAATGTTCCGTGAAAATAAAATCTCAGAAGTATCCATTCCACATCAACCTGAAGTCAGATCCATCTTTGATTACCTGAACGAAAGTGGAGATCCGAGTATAAAGCCTCTTGGAAATGGAAAGTATTTGATCGAATTCTTTAATGATTCTCTGTCTTATGAATATAAAACTGCAGGAAATATTTTTGTTCATACTCAATACTTAAAAATAACCCATACTACAGAAAGTGCCAGATATGAAATCTTGATCGATAGGTCGGGAAACCTAAATGCAGATATCGGGACATGGCTCGATGGTGTTTCACTTGAAGAAGGGAAAGTGGTACTTAAGACCATGTTTGAAGATATTGGACTAAAAGCAGAGCTTGTTGATGAAATGGAATTTGGGTTGACAATTGCATGAAACTAATATATTTGTAATCACCACTGATGACATTTCCATAAATGATAATGCCAGTAACTGCGTTAGTAGTCAATGAAAGAGGTAAGGCACTGTACACTTTGACCGAATAATACTATTTTTGTCCGAAAATTTGTGTTGTTGTCCGATAAATACCTTATTTTTCGGACAAAGCGTCAAGTAAAGAAAAATCTATAAACTTTGTCCTGCAACTAAGATTGATGAACAAATTCATCGATCTTCTCAGGCAATCCGATCATTGTGTCTTTCTCAGTGGTGCCGGTATTTCCACGCTTTCCGGGATTCCAGATTTCAGAGGAAACAATGGTATCTATAAGACGTTCGATGCCGATAAGATATTCGATATCGATTATTTCTATTCCGATCCAGAGTACTTCTATTCTCACTCAAAGGATTTTATCTACAACGTCCATGAGAAAGAGCCGAATATAATTCACCATGTGCTGGCAAGACTTGCTAAAACAGGTATGGTGAAAACCGTGATAACGCAGAATATCGATCTTCTGCATCAAAAAGCAGGATTGGAGAATGTCATCGAACTGCACGGTTCTCCTGAAAATAATACCTGTCTGTCATGTGGAAAAACATTTTCCTATGAGCATATCGCAGATATAGTAAGAGATGACCTGATTCCGCGGTGCGATGAATGCAATGGTCTCATAAAACCAAATATTACCTTTTTCGGGGAGATGCTTGATCATGAAGCTATCACAAGAGCAATTGATGAAAGTTCCCGTGCCGATCTCTTTGTGGTAATAGGCTCTTCACTCGTAGTACATCCGGCAGCTTCACTACCTCTTTATTCTGTCAAAAATAACGGCAAGCTCGTGATAGTAAATAATAATAAAACTCCTCTGGATGAATATGCAAGTCTGCGATATGAAGATCTGGGGCTCTTTTTTGAGATCCTTGATTCTTATTTCAGTGATGAGTAATACTTCCTGAGCTCGTTCTTATCTTCATCAGGAAGATGATGCCACCTGATTCCCCTTATAGCTCCTTCCAGAGCGTACAGTTTATTGATGCAGGATGTCTCATCTATAAGAAGGATTTTAGCAAAGGCCTCTTTGCTACCTGTTCCTGACAGCTCTTCTATACTGTCAATGCCTGAATCATGAAGTTGCTTTTCAAGTTTTTTGCCTATATTCGGAAGTTTACTGAGCTCACCCATAGGATCTCCTTCTTCAGTTTAGAAGAATATGTATATAGATTTTTAGTACTTATAGTACTCATACCAGAACCAAAATAGAATAGAATAGAATAGAATAGAATCAAATTATTCCGGCAAAGGATCCACGCTGGATGATTCAAGTGAGAATGCAAAACAAGGAGTAACTTAAGTATTTACCGGAGATTAATTCAAAGTGGATGGCTCTTATTTAAAAGCGTGAACCATCCTGTAACATTTATTCCGGATATTCGAAGGTGACTTCCAGTACACCATTCCTGCATGAAGATGTGGCCGTTTCCGGATCCACCTTGGTTGGTAGTCTGACGATTTTTGACTGACCTATACCGTCAACGATCATATTGATCTCGACTTGTATATCTGAAGCAAAGTATTCGATGCAGTCTTCATCGACTCCCAGGTCAGCGATCAGATGCACTTTGTCACCTGTCTGCTGTACTTCAATGAAAGGTTCTTGTTTCAGGATATAGAAATTTCCCTCTTTTTCCTCTTCATCGTGCTGTTTCACAGGCTTCCTCCCCTCAAAACCAAAGATTGTCGGATTCTTCCCAGGCTGATTGATAATAGTGAAACCATGAACCACGGACCTATTGTTTTCATTGATGGCATCGTCGAACATGCCCAGTATGTGTTCAATCAACTGGTCAATCGTTTCGATCTTTTTTTCATTGGACTCATCGTCATTTCCATGACGTCTATTATCGTCCATTGTTTCATCTCCATTTATATTTGCGTTTTCTTCATTTATATGACTATGCTTATAGCTGATTTTCGTTCTATCTTATGCGAACAAGTTCTATATATAATATGCGTCCGCAGGAAGCAGCTATCTTAAACCGGAACCGAACAATTATTTATCTGTGTACTTACCTCTAATGGACTATATCGCGAACTAGCTATAAAATGAGGAAAACTAATGGCTTCAAAGGAATTACCATTTACAGAGGAAAAGATCAAAGAGATAATCTCCGAACATCCAACTCCATTTCATATATATGACAGAAAGGCAATCCTTGAGAATTCAAGGAAACTGAAAGAAGCCTTCAGCATCGTTAACGGCTTCAAGGAGTATTTTGCAGTAAAGGCTCTCCCTAATCCTTACATCATGGAGATCTTAAAAAGGGAAGGTTTCGGTGCGGACTGCAGTTCTCTGGCTGAACTTGTTCTCGCGGAAAAGACCGGAATTGTGGGTGAGAACATAATGTTCAGCTCCAACGATACACCTGCCGAGGAATTCGTCAAGGCAAAGGAACTTGGTGCCATCATAAATCTGGATGACATCAGTCATATCGAATATCTTGAAGAGACTGCAGGTCTTCCCGAGCTTGTATGCTGCCGCTACAATCCCGGTTCCCTGAAAGAGGGTAATGCCATTATAGGAAACCCTGAGGAGGCAAAATACGGTTTCACAAGAGAGCAGCTTTTTGAGGGTTACAGGCTGATGAAGGAAAAAGGTGTAAAGAGGTTCGGACTCCATACAATGGTTGCATCCAACGAACTGGAACCAGATTATTTTGTTGAGACAGCAAGAATACTGTTCGAACTGGTTGCAGAGCTTTCAAGGGAACTTGACATAAGCTTTGAATTCGTGAACCTCGGAGGAGGTATAGGAGTTCCTTACAGGCCTGACCAGGAGCCTGTATCCTATGAAAGAATAGCAGAAGGTGTAAGGGATGCCTATGATGAATATATAAGGGCCAATGATCTGCATCCTCTTAAGGTGTATCTTGAATGTGGCAGGGTAATCACAGGTCCCTACGGATATCTTGTGACAACTGTCAGGCATCTCAAGCATATCTACAAGGATTATGTGGGTACTGATGCCAGTATGGCAAACCTCATGCGTCCAGGAATGTACGGAGCCTACCATCACATAACCGTTCTTGGAAAAGAAAAGGATGAGCCCACACATCTATACGATGTTACAGGTTCCCTGTGTGAGAATAACGACAAGTTTGCCATTGACAGGCTCCTTCCGGAGGTTGAAAGAGGCGATATCCTCGCAATTCATGATGCAGGTGCCCATGGACATGCAATGGGCTTCAATTACAACGGCAAGCTTCGTTCTGCGGAGATACTGCTCAATGAGGACGGAAGTTTTAAACAGATAAGAAGGGCCGAAACACTGGATGACTACTTCGCCACGCTGGACTTCAGTGGCCTGGATGATATCTGAGTTATCCTTCAAGAATAGGCTTATAAGGACATTCTGAATGTCCTTTATTTTTTTGAGCTTTTAATATAAGCTCTGCATATCTTTTTACTTTTATTTTTCTGCTATTTTATAATTTAATTTCATAAATTACTTATACTTGGTCACTATCCACTTACCTTATTGTTCGACTAAGTTAAGAAAAAGGTGTTTTTATGACCAGACAGACAATAACGTTTTTAATCGTTCTATCGGTCTTGTTTTCATTTTCGTTAGTACCTGCCACTGCAAAGTCCGACGGGATTGAAAAAGTACCGGTTATGATCAGCTTCAAAGGAAAAGCAGATGCAGAACTTGTGAAGGCACATGGTGGAAATGTAAAGTATGAATATTCTATCATTCCTGCGGTAGCCGCAGAACTTCCACCAAAGGCAATCGAAGCTCTGTCAGAGAATCCAAATGTGGAGATAATCGAGCAGGATGCTCAGGCTCAGGTTCTGGAAGATGATATTCCCTGGGGTGTAAGCAGGATCAATGCTGATGACACACAGGCAGCAGGTTTCAATGGCAGTGGGATCAAAGTTGCAGTGATCGATACAGGTGTTGATTATAACCATCCGGACCTTGCTGCAAACTATCTTGGTGGCTATGATTTTGCATACAACGATGCAGATCCTATGGACGATTATGGTCACGGAACCCATGTAGCTGGAACAATCGCAGCAGCAGATAATGGATTTGGAGTTCTTGGTGTTGCCCCTTATGCAGGATATTACTCAGTAAAGGTCTGTGATGAAACAGGAGTCTGTTACTACAGTGATATAGCAGCCGGTATCGAGTGGGCTGTAAATAACGGCGCGGATGTAATCTCAATGAGTATCGGCGGCTCATCTGACAGCTATACTTTAAAGAATGCGGTAGACAGTGCATATGAGAGTGGTGTTGTCGTAGTTGCAGCTGCAGGTAATACCGGAGACTCTGTGATCTACCCTGCAGGATTCGATTCTGTTATTGCGGTTGCAGCAACTGACTATTATGACAACAGGGCTTCCTGGTCATCCTACGGACCTGAAGTCGAGCTTGCAGCTCCCGGTGTTGGCATAATATCCACACTCATGGGTGGTTCATACGGCTCCAAGAGCGGTACAAGTATGGCCACACCGCACGTATCAGGAGCAGTTTCCCTTTTGCTCAATACTGATGTGTCCGGTACATCCTATGATGCAGATAATGACGGAGTATGGGACCCTGCAGAGGTCCGTTCAAGACTCCAGGACACTGCTACCGATATTGGTGCCACCGGTAAGGATAATTATTACGGATACGGTCTTGTAAATGCTCTTGCAGCAGTAAACGGCTTCAGTCTGGCAGTACCTGGAGACGACACATCAGATGGATCCACAGAAGAACCTGCCGATGATTCTGTTGATGATGGTTCATCCACAGAACCTGCACCGGAAGATCCTGCACCGTCTGTCACGATGTATGTCAGTAGTCTGGATGTTGTAACTGATTCAGTCCTAAGAGGCAAGAAAAACTATTTCGTATGGGCTGATGCAACTGTAGAGATCACGGATGCAGATGGTAATCCTGTTTCAGGTGCAACTGTTACAGGTGACTGGAGTGGACTGGTAACAATGACAGCTTCAGGTGTTACCGATGCTGACGGTGTGCTTGTACTGAGTTCCGATCAGCAAAAGAATCCTGATGGTACATTCACCTTCACGGTGACAGATGTTTCACTTGAAGGGTATGAATACGACTCTTCACTGAACACTGCTACGGCAGACAGTGCAGCATACTGAATATCGAATTCTGGGTAATTCCGGGTATTTCCCGGAATTCAATTCCTTTTTTATTTTCATGGGATTTACAGTTCACTTTTTATTTATTCCTGTATAATGTCTTGTATGATTGTACATGAGGATTGAGACATCAAAGCAGGTGGAACTGATAGATATAACCGATCACGTCCGTGAACATATCAGGGAAAGTAATGTGCAGCAGGGCATATGTGCTGTCAGCACCAGACATACGACAACAGCGGTAATAGTGAACGAGAATGAATCGGGTCTTTGTAAGGATATACTCTCCTTGCTCGGGAAGCTTGTTCCCGAGAATGCCGGTTATTCACACGACCGGATCGATGACAATGCACATGCTCACCTGAGAGCGGTTCTGCTTGGCAGCAGCGAGACATTACATATCAAGGATGGTAAAATCATGCTTGGTACGTGGCAGAGCATCTTCTTTGTCGAACTTGACGGGCCCAGAACAAGGAATGTGGATATTACGGTTATTGGCAAATGAGCTTAAGAGGGATTTGGCTTTAACTTAACAAAAAGTAAAAATTCAAAAAAATAATCCGCTTGCCCGGATTTTCAGCTTTTTTTATGGTTCAGAACTCCTTGCTGATCCTGTCTGCAAGTTCTGCTATATTATCCGTACTCGGATGGGTCTCAACGATCGTGTGCATGGATCCGCCTCCATCGTTCTCAGCTCTCGGAATTATGTGAACATGAACATGAGGTACCGTCTGACCGGCAACTTCTCCGTTATTTATACCGACATTCAGACCCTGGGCATCCAGTGTTTTCTCAACAGCCTTTGATATTCTGTTCACAGCCTCAAAAAGAGTTGAAGTATCGTTTTCTTCCATTTCAGTAAAACGTGGAATATGCTTTTTCGGAAGTACAATGGTATGGCCTTCTGAACAGGGATAGATATCCAGAAAAGCGTAAACGAACTCATCTTCGTATACTTTGTGAGAGGGGATCTCCCCGGAAATGATCTTACAGAACAGACAATCCATGCTTATCACCTTTATCAAGTTGGGAATTCAATTATTTATCATTGTTGGAGTCTGGTAATTTAACATGTTATTTCCTGATTTGCTATACGGCAATAAGGATATGGTCTTATACCATACGAACACAATTAATTAGTGATACTATGTTGATAGACAATAAGTGGGCAGTAGCGTTGGGGGTACTGATCGCAGGGATCCTTGTGCTATCAACCCCAGTACTGGCAGCGAATGCAGTTGACGATAACATGAGCAATGATACCGGCACTGCCAACGAGACAAGTACAGCAGGCAATGATCTTTTCGAAGAGCTGGATCAAAGTGTTAACGAATATAACCAGAACCTTTCAATCCTCCCGCAGTTGATACTGACAGTTGCCGGGGATGACGTGATATTTGCTGACATTGAAATGAATGATGGAAACAATCTCATGGTCACAGCGGTAACCAATAGCGGTGAAGTCACCGGTTTCCGTGAGGTTTCATCGGCCAGTGAAGTAGAATCTACAGTAGAGATAACAACAACCGAGGATGTTGTAAGAGAAGTACTTGCTTCTGACAGGCCTCTGAGTACGTTTATGGATTCGGTGGATCAGGGTGAATCAGAAGTGAAAGTGGACGGTTTCATTAAAAATGCAGCTCTGAGAACCCTTGAAGCGATATATTGAATTCGTTTTTAAATGAATTCTGTTTCGCTTACACTTGTTTTTTTTGCTCTTCAATCTCTTCTTTATATTTTTCTATCCTGCTGTCGTTCAGCAGATTCTCTACATTTACCACATTTACGTGATCCAGTTTATCAACAGGGTCCTTTGTGTGTATAACGATATTTTCGCCTTCAATGTAGAAGAACAGGATTTCCCCGTTGAAAGGTGCTCCTTCCCTTATTCTCCATATCTTGTCAAGCTGCCGGATGAGAACCTTTTCGACCTTACTGCTTAGCTTTGCGTATTCGTCCAGTTCTTGCTCTGTCAGGAATAGATCCATTGCAAATCCCCTTTATCTGTAGTTTTGATTATCATTTATTTAAACACATATGGTTGATACAGACAAAGTTATTTAGATTATGAAAGTGAATTTACCTTTCCGGAAGACGATGACACGCTTTAGAATAAATAAAAAGATACTGATATCCGCTGCGGCTGTAGTTATATTTCTTGCCGTATTGTCATTTGCATATCTGGATTTTGGGATGTCTTCAAGTGAAAATGCGGCAAATTCCAATACAGGCGCTTACTCAACAGGTAACGGAACAGATAATGCTCCTGAAAATATTTTTCTTTTTGTAGAAAAGAACCAGATGTATGATGAAGCTTTAAGTAAAAAAATAAGCAAACAGCTTGAATCAGAAGGATTTGATGTCTCAGTTGCCTCTGACTCAGGCTTACAGGCAGACTATCCCTACCCGGCCTTGTTCGTATCTATAACAGATGAAGATATATCTTATACTCCGTTCTCTGCGGAGTCAGACATTGATGTGACGTATGTCTATTCTTCAACCGGAAGTTCTGAATATTTCTGGAAATTCCGGGAAAGCGATGATAATGTTCCAGTGGTATTCACATCCAGTGAACATAGAAATGTACTGCTCATACGCGGATCAATTGAGCTCAGTGACAGAACACAGGGGCTGTTCTCAGCCAGATACTATGAAAGACATGTTGCTGATTCAATAGCAGAAGAAGTGGTTAAGAATGTCCGGTCAAAGTTCTGAAGGAAATGCTCATCCACTTTCAGCAAGTCCTGTACTGAATATAGAGACAGATGCCGAGGGTATCGTGGTCGAACGACCTAACAGATTCCTGTGTGTCGTGGATATTGTGAAACCTGAAAAACTGAGATCGGAGCTGGTGCATGTCCATGATCCCGGCAGGCTTGTGGACATAGTCTATCCCGGAAACCGTGTACTGCTCAGAAAAGCAAGCAGCCTTAAGAGAAAGACTGCCTGGGACCTTATTGCAGGGGATATTAAAGGTGAATGGGTGCTTGTGAACTCAGCATGGCACAGGAAGATATCCGAGTGGGTACTGGATAAGAAAATAATCCCTTTTTTGAGTGATATAGATACGGTTATCCCTGAGCAAAAATTCGGAGATAGCAGGCTTGATTTCCTTCTGAGGGAAAATAAAAGGAATTTCTGGGTGGAAGTGAAGGGCTGTACGCTTGCCATCGATGGAGTGGCACTGTTTCCTGATGCACCTACAGTCCGCGGAAAGAGGCATCTTGAAGAGCTTATCAAAGCAAGGGATGAAGGACATGAGGCCGTGATCATGATCCTTATATTCAGACAGGATGCTCACTCGTTTGCTCCAAACGGAGAACTTGATCCTGATTTTACCATGACTTTCAGGAAGGCTGTAGACTCAGGCGTAAAAGTCTTCCCGATTCAGTTCTCATTTGAGAACAACACTATAGTTTTCCAGTCACTACTTCCCGTATTTGAAAACAAATAAGTTCACTTTTTATCCTTTTTTGTTTTATCACTATCTACATCAGTCTTTATATCTTCCTCGGTTGTTTCCTGGCACCACGCATCGATCTCAAGGTCATCGGCACTCTTTGTATCATCCGATTCAGTGGGTACTTCACACCAGTCCTTTATTTCCTCTTCCAGAGGTGGAAGTTCCAGATCTTTTGTCTTTTTATCCTTTTTTTGCTTATCCATTCGATGTATCTCCTGTAAACAGATTATTTCTCAAATTCTTCCTTTTACCCAATAACTGTTGCCTCTCGTATATGTATAAGCTGACCCCACATGTGTATGCTTGCCCGGTCATCTACGGGGTATGCAACAAAGAATATCTCAAGCCCGTCCTTCCTGAGTTCATCACTTAGATTAACAGGATCGTATTGAGTACCGTTTTTGTCGGTGATTCCGTAGAATCCACCCTCAAGTTCTATGTAGTTGACGGTACCGTTTGCTTTTATCAATTTATCTTTTGGTATCACATTTATGGTCAGATTGAATTGTGTTTCGTTTCCTGTTATATCCTCCCAGGGACGTTTGTAGACCGCTGAAATGTTCTGCTCCTCTTCTTCTTCTTCTACCTCGAATTGCCACTGGTGGGTTCCCCCCGCCCCGATCAGTTTGTCCTCATCGGTATTTTCCTCATAGGATTCGTTTACCAGTGAAAGTCCGGGACTTGCAGAAAGGTTCCATGAATATCCAGTAGTAGGATTCTCCTCAAGTGTGATTATCAGAGTATCTCCCTTGATGGCATTCGTAGTCATTCCACTATCGTTCTGTGTAAATCTCAACGTGATAGGTTCAACCCCGTCTCCACCATTTGAAATGTTCTGTTCATCCGTAATGCCGATATCTTCCGTATCCAGCTCTTCCCCTTCTTCCCACAGATCATCCGTACCTGGTAGCAGTGCATCGTTATTTGTCATACTTTCGGTTTCAGTGCACCCGGCCACCAGTACGCATAACATGAGAATGAGAATTAAAAATATAAACTCCACTTTCATCCACCATTCCTCCTATTCAAAATTGACTTATGAATATTTATGTCTTTTTTAATTTACCTGTTTTATTCTGTTTTAACCGGACTATCCGCTATTATTGCATACAGTCAGTGATTTATAGCAGTGTATACAAAAGATTGAAGGGGTTGTGCAATATGAACATGGACAAAAAAAAGCCTGATAATCAGCAAAAAGATATGGAGCACATGGACCATGACAGTCATAAGGATCATGGGGACCAGATGGACCATGAGGAGCATAAAGATCATGGAAGCCATCATGCCCACATGCTGGCTGATTTTAAGAAAAGGTTCATAGTCTCAATGGTACTGACGGTTCCGGTACTTATCCTGTCTCCGGCTATCCAGGGATTTCTGGGATTTGATATTCCACTTCCGGGTTCTGAATACATACTTTTCCTGCTCTCTGCTGTTGTCTATTTCTATGGAGGATACCCTTTCCTTACCGGTTTTATCGATGAGATGAGCAAAAAGACCCCCGGAATGATGACACTTATAGCCGTTGCCATAAGTGTTGCTTTTCTTTATAGTTCCGCAGTTGTTTTCGGACTTTCGGGTAAGATGTTCTTCTGGGAACTGGTTACGCTGATAGATATCATGCTTCTTGGACACTGGCTTGAGATGCGCTCTGTCATGGGAGCATCAAGGGCACTTGAGGAGCTGGTAAAGATCATGCCATCGGAAGCCCATCTCCTAAAGGGTGATGATGTAAAGGACGTCCGTGTTGACGAACTGGAAACCGGTGATCGGGTGCTGGTGAAACCCGGTGAGAAGGTACCTGTTGACGGAGATGTTGTAAAAGGAGAGACAAGTGTGAACGAGTCCA
>JAALLO010000234.1_pt1 | contig 13538 bp, 9 predicted proteins | sample 7245941 | NCBI WGS metagenome assembly JAALLO01 (sample SAMN13049198, study PRJNA578106) | oil field metagenome | isolation source: filtered produced water from oil reservoir A2 | place: USA:offshore Texas | collected 2016 | reverse complement strand
CCATATACTGATAGACGGCTTTAAATCAACCCGCAATGACGATCTGAAATGGTTTGTTCTGGATCAAACGGCTCATATGATCACGATTGTCGCACTCTGGTCAACAATAACAGGTCCTGAGATACTTCTGACAGGTCTCCGGTCTGCAACACTTAACATCGAGAATGTATGGATACTACTAGTTGCCTACACAATAGCCATCTGGCCAAGTGGTATTCTAATAGGCAAGTTCACAGAACCCTGGCATCAGGAAAAGGACGGCACAGAAGGAGAAGGCCTGCCCAACGCCGGACTCTGGATCGGTCGTCTGGAGAGATTCCTTCTACTGACCTTTGTACTGCTAAGCCAGTATCAGGCAATCGGTCTTCTTGTCACTGCAAAATCCATATTCAGGTACACAACGGACAGAAAGGTAAGTGAATATATTCTCATAGGTACCTTTCTAAGTTTCACGATTGCGGTTCTTGTAGGCATTATTACAAAATGGTTAACCGGATCCGGTTTTTAGATATGCTAAAAATTAAGTATATTTCTTTCTTTCGTTTTTTCTGATGGTCACAATTCCCAGGTAGCCATCAACCGTAACTTCGTCTCCGTTTGCGACGATTCTCGTTGCATCAGGTATTCCGGTTACACAGGGAATCCCGTATTCACGTGCAATAATGGCTCCATGTATCAGCATTCCACCCCTTCGCTCAACTATACCGCTGACCAGCGGCACAACAAAGGTCATATTAGGATCAATGGAATCGCAGACCATGATCTCTCCGGACTTAATGTCGAAGAGATCCTGTTTTTCGTCAATAACCCGTGCTCTTCCGGTAACTATCCCCTCACCTGCCGGCTGTCCCTGAATCTGCCTGACATTTTTCTTTTCATGCAGGGTCACATCCTCTCTGCTTATCCTCATTCTCTTTTCAGGAATGTATGCACTGTCCCTGAGCGCCTTTACAAGTTCTTCCAGTTCAAAATTATCTTCTGGGTCAAGTTTGTCGGATCTTGCTGCTATTCTCATCTTTGCCTCGTTCAGGCTTAGGAGATACTGATGCTCTATCCTTCCCAGATGGATGTTGTCGTCATCCCTCAGGCGATAGCTGATACGTGCGATATCAAGTAATTCCTCGGCAAAGCTTTTTTCCTCTTCCTCAAAAACGGAAATAAAAGCTTTTTTCAGCTCACTGCTGTCTTTTTGATCTTGCTTTTCCTTTTCAGGATTTGAGGCCAGCTTTATTATGTGACCAAGCAGGTCTTCCCTGGTTTTGAAGATTCCCGAATGACCGAAATCCCTGAACAGCTTTTCAAGACCTTCTGCAAAATCTCCCTCAACAACCCCATTTTTTGCTTTGTTCATGAGAGAAACATCATTTCTGAGTATATCTGCAAGTCTGTTGATACCTTCATTCCTTTTTATACTCAGCATCTCAGAACTCGAAAGCAGATCCATGAACTCATAAGGATTTGAAGGCTTAACCACGTCGTTGTAGACCTGACCGAAGAGTCTCATACCATGCGCAAAGGGGATGAACTCGTCGGTGTAACGCTTATCCCATTCTTCATACAGTTTCTTTCTTCGGATTATCTCCCCTGCAAGCTCATTATCATCAAGTAATGCAGGGTTTACGGATTGCAGTGCCTTTGCATCACCTATCATGTTAGGGATCAATTTATCCTCAATCTTTTTGCGAAGTGCTTGTAAATTATCAATGTTTCTCCTGAGTGAGAGATACCAGAGTTTTTCGCTATCCTGAGAGATTGTCACAGGTCTTGACTGCAGCACATAGATCTCATCATCTTTTTTTGTCCACTCTATGTCCTGTGCCTGCCCAAATTTTATTTCCAGTGCCATTGCCATGTCATGTACTGCCAGAACATCTTTTTCTTTCAGTGGAATGGTATCTGATATTTTTTTGGATGACTTTTCCAGCGCAGTACCGGTCTCTTTTAATCGTACGATCTTATCCCGGGCAGATGGGCCGGAATGTCTGATGATGGATACTTTTTCCCTGTCAATCACCCATCTGTCAGGTTCCACATCACCATCCACCAGACCCTTGTTCAGTCCATGAATGGATTCTATCACTATCTGGCTACTGTTCTCAGGACTCCTGCTAAAAGCAATACCTGATACTTCTCCTGCCAAAAGTTCCTGGACAAGCACTGCCATACTGCTGTGTTTGATATCCAGTCCCAGCTCTTCCCTGTACAGCAGAGCAGCATCCGACCAGAGAGACGCCCACACGAGCCTTATGTGTTCCATAATGGAATCAATTCCCCGAACATTGACATAGGATTCGTGAAGTCCTGCAAAGGATGTTTTCTCTGAATCCTCGCCGGGTGCCGAGGACCTGACAACAACAGGTTTATCTGAAAAGTATTTGATCAATTGCTCACGGATACCCCGGTCAAGCTCTTCAGGGATTGGTGTGTTCAGGAACATATTCCTTATTCTTAGAGATGTGTCCCACATCTCCTCCCAGCGCATGTCCTTGATATCCTTTCTTGAAAGTTCCAGTATTATCCTGCCTTTAATGGAGGTGGATTCAAGATATTCGTTATAGGCTTCCGTGGTGATGCAGATAAAAGGAGGAACCTTCAATCCTTCTCCGGTGATCGTGTGTAATGAAAATGCCTTTGAGCCGATTAGTTTTCCGTCATTTTCCCGTATTTCTTCCATGGGTATGACACATTTGCTCATATCATCTTCAACTCCACTACATTCTGGAAGCTGCTTGCAACAATATAACTTCTGATTTCCATTCTCATAAGGGCCGAGGAGGGGGATAGTATGAAATCTTTTAGATGTGGATGTTTTTCAAGGTAAAGTGATACGACATCATGTGTTTTCTCAATCTCAATGACATTACCGTTTGCATTCACAGCTATTGCATCCTTGAAATCATCTTCCTTATTGGATCTGTTATCTATCATCATGGATGCTGTCCCGGAGGAACTGAGATAGGAATATTTTCTTGTGGAAACAGGGGTCACAAAGAAGATATATCTGAGGTCAGCACTGGCTACGAATGCCACCAGATTGGTATATGGTTCATTTTTATGACAACTTGCAAGAACTGCAAGATTCTGTTCTGTAAACAAAGTTTCAAGACTTTTTTTCAGATCACCGGCTGACATTCCATACCACCTGTAATTTCTTATCCCCCAATTTCCCCTATTTTCAGATTCATTTTAGTGTATTTATCTTTTCTTGAATTCCAATCTAAAATTATTTCAGTCTGAACTTTCATATTACTATCAGGATTGGGGAATCATGGGGTCTTTTGGGAAACTTGCAGACCTGTATTCTAAGATTGAAAAGATAAGTTCTCACAAGCAAATAGTTGAAACTCTGGCATCCTTTTTGACCGGGCTCGAGCCTGAGGATGTCAGGGTTGCCGCTTATCTTGCCCTTGGAGATATTGGTCCTAAGTTCGAGGATATCGATCTCGGACTCGGGGAAAAGCTCTGTATCAGGGCAATCTCCCTTGCATATGATATTCCAGAAGAGGATGTATCCGGTATTTTTTCCCGGCTTGGTGATCTTGGAGATGTGGCTTTCAAACTGGATGAAAGAAAGAGAAGCTCGGTGAGCATGCAGGATGTTTTTGAGCAGATGGTCAGGATAAGGGATAGCTCCGGTCCTGGCAGTCAGGGTGAAAAGGTATCTGTCCTGTCACAGCTTCTTGAGAAGTCCACATCCCTTGAGGCTAAATATGTTGTACGGATAGCCCTTGGGCAGCTAAGACTCGGATTCGGGGAGCAGTTCCTCATTGAAGCTCTGGCACTGGCCTTTACAGGCGACAGGAAGAATGCAAAAAAGATAGATGATAGCTACAACATATGCACGGATATCGGTGAACTTGCCGGATCACTTGCAGAACATGGGATCAATTCCCTTGGAAGTTTCTCAATAAAACCCGGTAGGCCTGTGAAAATGATGCTTGCAAAAAGAGTGGATAGCATTGAAGAGCTGAACAGGAAGTTCCGGGGTGAGATGGCAGCCGAGGAGAAGTATGACGGCGAGCGGGTGCAGATACATGTTGACGGGAAAGAGATCATGGCATTTTCCAGAAGACTGGAAAATATCTCAGAACAGTTTCCCGATGTGATAGAAGCCTTTCATGAAAGTGTCCAATCCCGGAAGATGGTCATCGACGGGGAGATCGTTGCATACCGGGATTCGAATATACAGCCCTTTCAGGAACTTATGCAAAGAAGAAGGAAACACAATGTAGAAAAATACATGGAAAAAATACCGGTAGCTGTTTTTTGCTTTGACCTGATCTATCTTGACGGCAGATCCATGTTAAATGTTCCGTACTCTGAAAGAAGAAGATTACTTGAGAAGAACCTGCAGGAAACAGAGAGGATAAAACTCTCACGCAGGATAATAAGTTCCAATCTGGGTGAGATACAGGAGTTTTTTGACAGAACCGTTGATAAAGGACTTGAAGGTATAATCATCAAATCAGTTTCTGAAAAATCCATATACCAGCCCGGCAAAAGGGGCTGGCTCTGGGTAAAGTGGAAAAAAGAATATGCAAAAGGTATCAGGGAAACCTTTGATCTGGTGGTTGTGGGAAGTTATTACGGAAGAGGACGAAGGCATGGATCATTCGGTGCACTCCTGTGTGCGGTATTAAATGAAGAAGAGAACCGCTTTGAGACCTTCACAAAGGTTGGGACAGGATTTACCGACGAGGATTTTGATGAGATGAACTCCTTGCTCGAAAACCATCTTATCGACAAAGCTCCTGCAAATGTAGTTATCAGTAAGGATATGGAACCTGATCTGTATGTGGACCCGTCTGTAGTCATAGAGGTACTGGGTTCGCAGATAACAAAAAGTCCGGCGCATACAGCCGGAAATGATAACACTGAAAAAGGTTTTGCGCTCAGGTTCCCGAGGTTTTTGAGGATCAGGTATGATAAGGGACCTTCAGAAGCCACGACAGTTGAGGAAATAAAGGATATGGAAGAGGAGTTTACATGATCAATCGTGAGATCGCAGATATTCTGAACGAAGCAGCGGATATTCTCGAGTTCAACGGGGTTGAATGGAAGCCCCGTGCCTACAGAAGAGCTGCAAGAAAGATCGAGGACCTGAGTGAGGATATAAGGAATATCTACCGGAAAAGTGGAAAAAAGGGACTCGAGGATATACCAGGTGTAGGAAGCGGTATTGCGAATCACATTATCGAATATCTTGAAACCGGTAGGGTTGAAAAGTTTGAAAGGCTCAAAGAAGAATCACCAGGTGGCACAGGTGAGCTGGTGGAGATCAGAGGACTTGGTCCGAAGAAAGTTAAAAAACTGGTTGAGGAGCTGAATATCAAAACAGTCTCAGATCTTCGGGAAGCGGTGGAGGAACATGAGATCAGGGAACTGGAGGGTTTCGGGGAAAAGACAGAAGAGAATATCCTCAAATCCATAATCCTGTTTGAGAAAAGTCATGAACGCATGCTTCTTGGAAAGGCCATGGGCCTGGCAGAGGATGTCCTGTTCTATATGCAGGAGAACAGTGAACTTGAGAAGATCGATTACGCGGGTTCCCTGCGCAGGATGAAGGAAACCATTGGTGATATCGATATGCTGGTAATTTCCAGTGATCCTGAAAATGTCATGAAGACTTTTGTCAACATGGAAGATGCCGACAGGGTGGAATCCAGAGGTCTTACAAGAAGTACTGTGATTCTCAGGGGAGGGATACATGTTGACCTGAGGGTGGTCCCGGCAGAAAGTTACGGGGCAGCAATGCAGTATTTTACAGGTTCGAAGGATCATAACATTGCAATGAGGGATCTTGCCATATCAAAGGGCTATAAGCTGTCAGAATACGGTCTGTTCAGGAAGGATTCCGGTAAAATGGTAGAGGGTGCGGATGAAAAAAGTATCTACTCTAGACTTGGTCTGCAGTATATCCCGCCGGAACTCAGGGAGAACAGGGGAGAGATCGCTGCTGCCGGGAAGAATGAGCTGCCGGAACTGTTAGAGCTCGGTGATATCAGGGGTGATCTGCATATCCACACGACTTTCAGTGAAGGAAGCGACAGTCTTGAGGAGATGGTAAAAGCTGCGGAAAATATGGGGTATGAGTATATTGCGATAACAGATCATTCAAGATCCCAGAGAATTGCCAGTGGTATGCAGATCGATGAACTGAGGCAGCAATGGGAGGAAATAGACAGGGTCGCAGGAGAATATGATATCCGGATTCTCAAAGGTGCCGAGGTTGACATTCTAAAAGACGGAAGCCTGGACTATCCGGATGATATCCTGGCTGAGCTGGATATTGTTGTGGGTTCTGTCCATTCTGGATTCAAGTCCCCGAAGGAGGAGATGACTGAAAGGATAGTGGCAGCACTTGAACACAGGTATATGGATATCCTGGGTCACCCATCCGGCAGGCTGATAGGTAAAAGGGAATCATATGAGGCTGATTTTGATACTGTATTTGAGACCGCAGTCAATAACGGTAAAATTCTGGAGATAAACGCCCATCCTGAAAGACTTGATTTAAACGACAGGTTAATACTAAAAGCAAAGGAGTATGGCGTAAAGTTCAGCATCAATACAGACAGCCACTCGACATCCAATCTTTCTTTCATGAAGTTCGGAGTGGGACAGGCACGCAGGGGCTGGCTCACAAAGGATGATGATATTAATACATATTCCTATGACAGGCTCAGGCAATTGCTTGAAGATATAAGAAAAAGAAAATGAAGATGCAGGAAATGAAAATTAAATTTTTGTTTTTACTTCCTGTACCAGTAAATGGCTGATAGTACTCCGAGTCCTGTCAGAATGGCACCGAATCCCGGAGCCTGTTCCTCGGATATCGGGCTTTCTACAGGTTCGTCAGTGGTTTCCTGTTCCGGACTGTTATTTGCGGATTCGCTTGTGTTTTCAGCAACCTGCTCACCTGCAGGATCGCTTTCATTCACCACAGTCACATCGGATGGATCAATATCCTGTGTTCCGGGATTATCTTCCGGATCTCCCGGGAATGTCAGAGAATTGATTTCCTCAAGGTTTGTAAAGCCGTCCTCATCGGAATCCAGGCTTTCAATGGAAGCGAAATCCATGCCACTTTCCTGATAGGCTATTCCGTAAGGATTCCTGGTACCTCCTCCATTAGGATTGACATGACAGGTATTGCATGTATCAAGTTTTGTGTCTTCGGTACCGTATTGATCGTTGAAATTCGCAAGATATGCAGGTCTTGCTGATACGATCAATGAGCCCAGTAATAGTATTGTCACTAATAAGGAAACGACAATTATTTTGTTTCTCATAGATCCACCACACTTCCAGTAAGGATACTTATTCGTTATGTATTTAAGTGTTTTCATCATGTGAATGAATACGCAAAGCTATTAATAAAATTCAGTCACTTTTTTGCTTATGGAGTTTGAGGATGAAGAATTTGAAGAGGAAACATTTGAAGGTCTTGACCTTACAGGCGTATCCTTTAAAAATTCAAAGTTTGTGGACTGTATTTTTAAGAACTGCAATTTATCAAATGTAAATTTGAACAAAACCAAATTCCAGAATGTGAGATTCATAAACTGCAAGGTCATGGGACTGGATTTTTCAACATGTAATGATTTCATACTCACGATCGGATTAGAAGATTCCTTCATTTCCTATTCCATTTTCTCGGACATGAAACTTGAAAACACTGATTTTATCAATTGCCGGATAAATGGCTGTGATTTCGTGAACACAGATCTCAAGGGTGCCAGTTTTGAAAATTCGGATCTTGAGGACAGCATTTTCAGAAACACCAACCTAAGTTTTACATCTTTCAGAAATGCAAGGAATTATGATATTGACCCCAAGGAGAATTTCCTTAAAAAGACAAAATTCTCGGTTCCTGAGGTCATCTCTCTTCTGAATTCTTTTGATATCGACATTGTTTGAATTATTTAACAAAAGGTTGCCTTGGGATGGATTTTAATCTCATTTACTTAACTGTGATGCGAAGGCCAATAGTTTTGGCATTTGATAATCTTTTATTTTTTCAGGAGTTTGTAGAAATAGGCCGGAGGACGCAGGCAATCCAGTTCAGTCCCGGATATTCCCTATATCCCTTGGTCCGGCATGCGCCATAGATGTATTTCTGGTCATTGAATTCAAAAATGCCGGAAACCTTCTCTCCTGACTGCAGAGCTAAAACTTCAGTCGGAAGAGTAAGGACAGAACCAACAGAAAAATCCACCTCGTCTGTTGTCTCGATTACTTCAAAATCCCTGTTAACGTAAACAGCAACACTGCCGGAGATTACATTTCCGTTCCTGTCCTTGGGAAGACATGTTGACAATATCGTTTTTGCTTCAGTGTCCCAATCGAACAGGATGCCCAATACTCCAATAGCTTCACCTTCCCGGTTTCCATTTTCGCGAATGCCGCCGGCATAGATCAGAGACCGGTGCTTATCCTTTTCCAGAGGGGAGTTCATGACGTCCTGAACAACATATTGATTTGACTGTGAAGTAAGGGCTCCTTCCTGGAACCAGATATGATCAGACACATCAAGTCCACCAAGTTCACTCATTAATTCTGTATCAGAACAGGCTTTGATAATACCATTCGAATCTGCCAGAACCAGATTCCTGTACATGGTATAACTGCCATTGATAACTTTTAGCCGATTACTTGCTTTCATAAATTCCTTTTCAGATGGATTTAGAAGCGCTTTCCAGAAATATTCATCAGTTGACCACCAGCGAATATCAGCCGACCTTTCAAAGAGGTTTCTGTCAATCAGATCGATTGCCTGCTTGGCAAAGTTTTCCAGTGTCCTTAAATTCAATTGCAGTTCGACGGCTGCCATTTCCTGCAGCAGTTCTTCCATTTTCGACGTAATGAAATTGCTGGATTGAGTTATCTGTTTGAAGATTGGTCCCAGCTGTTCACCACGTTTTCCCATTTTTGAGGCATATATGGTCCCGTTAAGCGATATCAATTGAATTTCATTTTTATCATTCTGTATTTTTGCATAGGTCTGCTTGTTTATTTCCGGATTGATATTGGAATTCATTAACTCCTTTGATTCGATATAATATTCATCAGCCTGAACCGTGTCCGCAAAAATATGAGATTTGGGAAGAATGACATGCGAACTCCAGCCAAGCCCGCGATATTCCAGATATCCATCTGTTCTGGATGAAAAGATAGCGGAGTCGACTCCTTCAAAAGCCATATAGGTATTAACCTGTTCGCCATCAGCTAAGGCACGGTTATTTCTGGGGATATGCGCTCTTTTCCCAACCTCGAGTATGTCTTCATCTGTTGAGGCGATAATTTTTCCGTCACTGCTGGTAAACATCGAATAACAGCCATCCTGTATGATTCCCGCCTGAGTCAAAGGCATATACTCATCCAGGATGATCTTTGCTTCTCCCTGAAAATCAAAAAAGATGCCCATGGCTCCAAGCACGTTACCATTCTCATCGCTGTCTTCACGAACAGCAGTCGAATATACCAGGGAAAGCTGCTCCTCCACGCTGGATGGACAAATATCCTGGGCAATATATTCTGTTCCGTTATGGGTTTTCAAAGCTCTGGTAAACCAATCTTCATCGTTTACTCTTATACCTAAAAATTCTGATCTTCTAAGGCTGTTCGAGTTGGCGATGATATATCCTTCGGAATCGGCAATGACCAGGTCCCGATAAAGTGTATAGGAATTCTTGATATCTTCCAGCCGATAACATGCAAAAGAGATCCTGGAATCCAGGTCCACCAGATTCTGCAAAAAATCCTCCAGATCCTTTCGATCTTTTTCACCACCCTGAAATTCAAGGCAATGGTGTTTGAATCTTTCGATAAAGTCTTTTAATGCTCCATCTCTTAATAAGCCTGAAAAATTTCTGAGATTATCGGCGATTGAAAGAGAGGCATTCTTTCCCTCAGTAGTTGTCGGTTCATGAGGTTCAGACCGACTTGGGTATTCCTCCAGAATTTGCAAAATAGATACCGCGTTTTGTTTGGTATTTTCGTAAAATGAAATACATTCGCTAAAAGCTGTTTCCAGTGCCCACCATCTCACATCGCAAGTCCGCTCCAGAAGATTCCTGTCAATGGTGTTGATCTTATTATAGGCAGTAGTATGAAGAATCGATTCATGTTGTTCTTCTTTAGCGATATAGTATTGATCAAATAGCTTCTTTGTGATCTGCAATAATTGTCTTGAAAAATTTTCCACACTTTTCATTAGTTCTGTGATCTGATCCCTTTCAGTTGAATTCTCACTAACCGCAACAGCTATGGCCTCTCCATAAAAACATACCGGAATAATAACATTCAATTCACTGACGATTTCTTCATAGAACTCTCGATGTTCAAAACGTATTGAAGGATCAAAGACACTAAAACTTTTTTTCTCACCAATCTCAATTACCATGGACATTCACCCCTTTTATTCTTTGGTTCCAGATTTTAGCCTGTTTTTTAAATCAAAGACAAGTATTTTTCATATGTAAAATACCAGAAGTAGCCTTCCTATATATTGTATATAAGTATTTGTATATATTATTTTTGAATTAATTTTCTTCAGGAGGTAGTTGCAAAACCTTTATATTTAGGTAATACCTAACTAACTATCCGGACAGGGAGCATGAAAGAAAAAAGAGAGCATTTGTACGTAATTTTTGATAATCTGTTGCGGATTAAAAGTGAATGCTCTACTGAGGTCTTCTCCGGATGTCAGTTGTCGGACATTAGTGTGAAGCAGATAGAATACCTGAAGATTATAGATGAACACGGAAAAGTGACATTCAGCGGTCTTGCCAGAATAACCAGCAATTCCAAACCCACGATTACGGAGATGGTCAACAAGTTCGTAAAAATGGATTGCGTGTATCGGGAAAGGTCTCCCGATGATGGCAGGATGTTCTATATACGTCTGACAGAGAAAGGACAGACGATAGCCCGCGCCGAAGAGAAAGCCCTGATGCAGTTAATTGAGAAAATGACAGATTCACTTGACGAAAGAGAAATGGATGTTCTGATAAGCATCCTGAGAAAAGTGAGATAATTTTTTTCTGTCTATAGTTAGGCAAAACTGAACTAAATATTTACGATAATCACGAGTGACAAATAATGTATACACAAAGAACCACCGATACCAGAGAGAACAAAGAGAATATTATAACCCCTCTCTTTGAAACAGTGGCATATCCCGGAAGCCAGACAAAATTTATCACTGATAAGGCCACCGGAGAACTCCTTCTGGAAGAAGTAAAGGACAGCGGACCTGCATATGCGGTCGGACTGACTGTAAAAAGCGGTACAAAGCCTGCTGAACTTTCAGAGGAAACGATGTACACAACAGGCAGTCTTTTGAAGGTCATGATGGTACAGCCTGCCGATAAAGGATACATGGTATCTGCAAAGTCAATACAGAGGGTGAAAGCTGTCTCTGTGCAGAATAAAGAAGGAGTGTTCTACGCAGAATATGAAACGGTTCCTGATATCCGCGATATTGATGAAGAGCTGCAGGAAAGTATCAGGAAGGATATTAAAAAGACCATTCATGAGATAAGTGATCGCTTCCAGAGCTCTGAGCAGTTTGTCAGACCGATTGAAAAGATGGACTCCGTTGACCAGATCATAGGCTACGTGATGCCTTTTATCCCAATCGAGCTCAAAGACAAACAGGACCTTATGGAAACTGTCTCCGTCCGTGAACGTTACCTTACATTCCTCTTTGTGCTTACAAAGCAGAAGGAGAATATCAATATCCAGATCGAGCTTGCAAAAAAGGTTGCTGAAAAGGTGAACAAATCACACCGTGAGGCAATGCTGCGTGAACAGCTAAAGCTGATCCAGGAAGAACTTAACGAGAACGATGACCCGATTTCAGGTGAGGGAGGTTACAGGGAAAGGATCGAGAACTCGGCAATGCCTGAGGATGTTAAGAAAAAGGCACTTGGAGAGCTAAAGAAACTCGAGACCGGGGGAGATCATAACCCGGAAAGCCATGTCATCCGGAACTATCTGGATCTTCTGATCGACCTTCCGTGGGTTGTAGAGGAGAAAAAGAGCATTGACATTGAAGAAGCCCGTGATGTACTTGAAAGCAACCATAACGGACTTGAAAAGGTCAAGGAAAGGATAATCCAGCATCTTGCCGTAATGAAACTCAAGAGTGAGAAACAGGGCTCGATCATCCTGTTCACGGGACCACCGGGCACCGGAAAAACAAGCCTTGGAAAAAGCATTGCCGATTCCCTTGGAAGAGAGTATGTCCGTGCAAGCCTTGGAGGTGTGAGGGATGAAGCTGAGATCAGGGGTCACAGGAGAACCTATGTAGGATCCATGCCCGGAAGGATCATACAGGGTATAAGGAAGGCAGGTACCAAGAATCCGGTCTTCATTCTCGATGAGATAGACAAGCTTTCAGCTTCCTATTCAGGTGACCCTGCAAGTGCCCTTCTGGAAGTCCTTGATCCTGAACAGAACAGTTCATTCTCGGACCACTATCTGGAAGTTCCCTACGACCTGTCAGAGGTATTGTTCATAGCAACAGCAAACTCCCTGTCAACCATACCGGGACCACTTCTTGACAGAATGGAAATTATCGAGATATCAGGCTACACCAGAAATGAGAAGCTTGATATCGCAAAGGACCACATACTCCCGGCGATACTGGAGGATCACGGGCTTGATGAGGATAAGCTCAGGGTAGAAGACGACGCTCTTAACATGATCATTGAAAAGTACACCCGTGAAGCAGGTGTCAGGGGACTCAAGAAGCAACTTGCAAGAACTGCAAGGTTCGTGTCCGAAAAGATCGTATCAGGAAAAGCTCAAACACCTTTCGTGGTAAAGACGGATATGCTCAAGGAGGTACTCGGTAAGGAGCTGATCAGACAGGATGAGGCCAGAAAGGATAACGTACCGGGTGTTGTCACAGGACTTGCCTGGACACCTGTGGGCGGAGATATCCTCTTTATAGAAGGTACCTTCATGCCCGGAAAGGGTAACCTGACACTGACGGGCCAGCTTGGTGATGTGATGAAGGAGTCGGCGCAGATCTCCCGGAGTCTGGTCAGGTCAAGGCTTGCAACTATCGCAAGCAGCTTTGATTTCGCTGCCAACGATATCCATATACACGTACCGTCAGGTGCTACTCCGAAGGACGGTCCTTCTGCGGGCATAACTCTCTTTACGGCGCTGGCGTCCCTGATCATAGACAGGCCTGTTGATCCAAAACTTGCCATGACAGGCGAGGTAACGCTGAGTGGTGCCGTACTGCCTGTTGGAGGTATCAAGGAAAAAGTGCTTGCAGCACACAGAGCGGGTATCAGAAAGGTGCTTCTGCCAGAGGAGAACAAGAAGGATCTGGAGGATGTACCAGAGGAAGTCAGGAATGAGCTTGAATTCATACCTGTGGAAACCATTGAAGAGGTTCTGAAAGAGGCTCTTGATATTGATCTGCCAAGGCCGATGGTATCTTTTGCCGGAAGTAACTGTGCTTCTGCACACCATCTCTGAAAAAATAATATATTCTGGCCCATGATCGGGCCACATTT
>JAALLO010000231.1_pt1 | contig 13724 bp, 10 predicted proteins | sample 7245941 | NCBI WGS metagenome assembly JAALLO01 (sample SAMN13049198, study PRJNA578106) | oil field metagenome | isolation source: filtered produced water from oil reservoir A2 | place: USA:offshore Texas | collected 2016 | reverse complement strand
GGAGAATAACAAACCGGACAGAGATATAAAGAGCCAGATAAAAAACAGCTGGCCTTACATGGTCCTGATTTCATTTATAGCACTTGTTGCTTTTTACATAAGGATCAGGCCATCAGAAAGTGTGTTCATATCCGAGAACTTTATCAGGTTCGGGGGTAACGACCCCTGGTATCATATGCGTATGGTATACACTCTCCTTGAGAATTATCCTCGCGGCATGTTCTATAACCCACTTACGAATTATCCTTCAGGTAGTTACATCCATTTTGGACCCCTTTTTGACCAGATGATCGCATTCATGGTAATGATTCTAGGAGCAGGCAGCCCGGGCACAGAACTTGTAAACACCTTCGGGGCGTATTTCCCTGCGATCCTTGGTGCTCTGACAGTTATACCGGTATATTTTATAGGCAAATATGTCGGTGGTCGCAAAACAGGAATAATTGCTGCCTTGCTTATCGCCGTAGCACCCGGACAATTCCTTTCACGCTCTATCATAGGTTTTACCGATCACCATGCTGCAGAAACATTATTTAGTACTCTTTTTATGATGTTCTTCATGCTTTCTGCGATTAAGGCAAAGGAGAAAGAAATCGGTTTTATTGACCTGAAAAGCAAGGACTGGGAAAAATTGAAGTCACCATTCATACTTGCTGCTATAGCGGGTGTGATGTATGCGGCCTTCCAGCTAATATGGCCCGGTGCACCCTTATTTGGCCTTATAATTGTGATTTTTGCTACAGTCCAGTATACGATTGATCATCTCAACAATAGATCGACCGATTACCTGGGAATGATTGGAATTATAACTTTTCTGATAGGAATGATCCTGATAGCTCCATTCATTCATCCTGAAATGGGTGTTTCAACATTCTTTTACTCATGGTTCCATGTAATATCAGCACTTGCAGCGATTGGTGCATTTGTTTTTATGAGTTTAGTGCATAAAGAACTCAACCGAAGGAAATTCAAGCCTTACATGTATCCCATTGTGCTAGTTTCTGTACTGCTTGTAGGACTGATACTTACAAGAATAGTGGCACCTTCCATATATTCATTGGCAATAGATACTCCTGCCATTATATTTGGAATAAAAACAGGTGGTGCTGCCACAATTGCAGAAGCGTCTTCTATATTCTACTCTGGAGGAAACTTCACACTTCAGAATGTATGGTACAATTTTGCAGTTGGTTTTTACCTGTCAATTATCGCAATGCTTATGCTGGCTTATAGCGTAGCCAGAGAACACAAACCTCAGGAAACACTCCTTCTTGTCTGGAGTTTTTTCATACTACTTGCAATCTACGGACAAAACCGTTTTGCATACTATTATTCAGTGAATGTTGCAATACTCAGTGGATATTTCGCAAGCAAAATCCTAAATATATCAGGCTGGGAAGATTTAGAAAATGCTTACAACAGAAAGATTCAATCGGTAAGCGAAATCGGTCCGTTCCTTAAAAATAATCTCAAAATCCACCATATCTTATCACTAGCTTTGATCCTTCTTATTGTTGTATACCCAGGATATTCTCTGGCAATGCAGCAATCCCAGGGAACAGGTGGACCTAATGGATACTGGATAGAATCTCTTTTATGGATGAGCGAAAATACTCCGGATCCAGGAATGGATTTCTATGCTATTTATGAGGCACCTGAAAAGGGAGAGATCTTTGACTATCCTGACTCAGCCTACGGAGTGATGTCCTGGTGGGATTATGGCCATTGGATTGAAACAATAGGCCATCGAATACCTAATGCTAACCCCTTCCAGTCAGGAATTGGAGGCCGCAGAAACAGCATTGAAGAAGAGAACAGACCAGGTGCATCCACCTTCTTCACAGCCCAGTCCGAAGAAGAAGCAACAGAAGTCCTAGAAGCTGTCCACCCGGACCCTGACAAGGCCGGTGCACGTTACGTGGTCTCCGATGTCGAAATGGCTACCGGTAAATTCTATGCTATGTCAGCCTGGACACTGGATACTGATGGATATTATCAGTCAGTCCAAACTAATGCCGGGTACCAGTACGTGCCAGGGGAGAGATATTTCAACTCTATGGAAGCAAGGCTGCATATATTCGACGGAAGTGGTCTTGAACAGTACCGCATGGTGCATGAATCACCCATAGGAAACACCCAGGAACCAGGATACAAGAATGTCTACAATGTACTCTATGGAGGCAGTCTGGCGGAGATCAATACGGGATACGTCAAAATCTTCGAGTACGTCGAAGGAGCACAGGTAACTGGCACAGCACCCGAAGGCGAGACCGTAACCATCAGCAGCACGATCCGGACCAACCAGGGTCGTACCTTCATCTACTCGCAGTCAGCAACCTCCGACGGCACCTACTCCTTTACAGTGCCTTATTCCACGGAAGGTCCGATATCAGGGGAGACACAATTCGATACCGCACCGACCGGACCTTACACTATAAGCTATGGTGGTACGCAGGAAGAAGTCAGTGTCAGCGAAACGGATGTGCTTGAAGGAAATGTGATAGAGGTTTAAACCCATCACATCTCTTCCAGCACACTTCTTTTTTATCAGTTACTAATGCAGTTCAATAGAAATTCTGGTCGGATGATTTACTCAATTCTGGAAAAAACAATTGTCAAACTAATAATAACACTACCATCCGCCGCAGGCGGCGCGCTCCTTCGCTGCTGTAACGAAAAATGTTATTCAGTATCCAAACTAGAGGCTTTAAAGTTGCAATCGGCAGGCTTTTTGCGATTAATGGGGTGTAGGGGTAGAGAAAGCCTACGACTTTACAGGCTGTCCGATAATTCCATTTTATGGCAAAATCATATGAAAAAGAAGGCATTTAAAGTCTTTAAATCGAAAATGAAGGATTTTGATTGTTAACGGTAGTAATTGTCGGACAGCCTGTTTAGTCGTAGGATGAATCGTACCCCACTGGCTTTGAATAACTAATTATAACAACTTTAAAATAGTTTTGATGCATAATAACATTATTAAATTTAAGGTAAAAATATGGTACGAAAAGTAGATCAGAACTGCAGGAATCTTAGGTTTGCCATTCATCCGACTATGGATCAGGAAACCAAACTGGAAGAAACACTGGAGACTTGCAGGAGATTATGGAACGATCTGCTTTCAACAAGAGTTGAACTGTTTGATGTATATGGACTATATCCTGATTCCAGGACATTGGAAAAACAACTTAAATTTTATGAATATACCAATAACATTCATTCTCATGTTAGACTAAATGTGTTTGAAAGAGTACAACAGGCATATTTTAAGTTCCTTGATGATATCAAAAATGGAAGACTTAGAGGGCTCAAACCAAGAAAAGGAGCTTTTGTCAAAAGAAAAGATGTGCCTGCAGGAAACTTTCCTTATTCAGTTTCAAATAATAAAGGTTCAAAGTTCATCAAATATGATGGTATCCTCCCAAAAGGACATCCCAGGTTCAAAGGCAAAGACGATTATCATAGTTTCACATATAAGCAACATGGAAATGGATGGAAACTAATTGGAAACAAACTGTTTTTGTCAAAGATAACCAATAAAAATGATCTTATCAAGGTCGATATCAATAATGGTATTATTCACGGCAAACCAAAGACATGTACCATCCGAAAAGAAAACAACAGATGGTTTGCTTTTATAACAGTGGAAGTTCCTGATAATCCTGAACCAATAGTACCAGTAACTATGGTAGGGATAGATCTAGGATTGAATAAACTGATAACAACATCGGACGATGAGTTCATCGAACCACCGAAGTTATTAAGGAATGCAGAAAAGCGGCTTGCTATAGAGCAAAGAAGACTTGCTAAAATGGAATATGGTTCCCATAATTACCGTAAACAGAAGCAAAAAGTGAACAGAATTCACAGAAAGGTAAAGGGTGCACGAAACCATATCTCACATTGTCTAAGCAAGCTTCTTGTTAGCAAATACGACTTGATAGTATTTGAGAAACTGAAGATCAAGAATATGGTCAGGAACAGAAGCTACGCCAAGTCAATACACGATGCAAGCTGGGCAAAACTTGTCAAGCATACAGAATACAAAGCTGCCGAGAAAGGAAAAACAGTTGAAAAAGTTGATCCCAAAAATACATCTCAGACATGTTCTGTGTGTGGGAAAAAGCGGCAAGTTAAGCTTAAAAGGAACGATAGAACATTTATTTGTGATTATTGCAACTCATCCTTGGATAGAGATGTAAATGCAAGCATGAACATACTCGGAAAGTCTAAAACCTATCAAAATACCGTGAGGCTCGCGGGAATTCTAAACGGCTGTGGAGTTGGGACCTCTACAACCAGCTGTATAGCTGGATTGCAAGTACCGACGCTGAATCAGCAATTGCTCAATCTTATTCAGGGTTGAGACTCCTTTAGGGTTCAATAGAACCCAACGACTTGAGTCGTTGGAGTAGTCAGAGAGAAACTTATATAGAAACCTGTAGAAAAGTGTTTAAAAGATATTCTGTAGATTATTTTCTTTCATCTTGAGGGAAAACGCCGGCTTCGCCGGGCCCTCCGGGGATGGTTTGAGTTATTCATGATTCAGGTAAGTTAACACAGCCCTGGAAAGATATTCATCTCTCCGCTATCTAGAAATAGCATTATGTAGAACCTAGGCCAAAGTGAGAACATGGACAGTATAATCAAAGGAAAAGCATGGGTATTCGGGAATGATATCGATACCGATGTCATAATACCCGGGAAATACCTCCGTACCACTGACATGCAGGTATTCGCGGATCATGCAATGGAGGGTGTTGACCCGGATTTCTCCAAAAAGGTGCAGAAAGGGGACATTATCGTCGGCGGAGACAACTTCGGATGCGGCTCATCCAGAGAGCAGGCACCACTTGCACTCAAACATGCAGGAGTGTCATGTGTTGTGGCAAGGTACTTTGCCAGAATATTCTTCAGAAATGCTATAAATGTAGGACTTCCACTCATAGAAGCCGATGTGGAATGTGAGGAAGGGGACGAGCTTGAGATCGACCTTCTGGAAGGTACTGTGAAAGTGAACGGAAAGACTTATCAGGGAAACAAACTTCCGGACTTCCTTCTGGAGATACTCACCGATGGCGGGCTTGTGGCACACAGGAAAAAATTACAAAAGCAAGAGAATATTTAAGTTAAATATATGATCTTTCCTGATGAATATAAGTACGTGGGAATTAGCAGGGCCATCCCTGAAGATGCTGAAGACAGGCGAATCTATTTTCTTACGAAATATCTCATCGTAGAGGATACGGTGGATGGTGAGGTAAGTTATTCCCTATATAGTGTGAAGAATACCGGAGAACATCTCCTAAGAGATGTCAACGAGCTTGAAAAAATAGCCTCAGGTGAAGAGATAATCCGGTATGATAAAGAACTCAATATCAAGGATCGTACGCTTCTAATTGAAACCGCACATGAGCTGTGTAAAGGAAAGGTCAATACTGTGATATTCACAGGCATAGATAAGCATGTGACCTTTGTGCACAAACCGGACCTCGATGAGATACTTGATATAGAGATCGTCGATGTGGTGCCTCCTGAGCCCTCATGGCTGGCAAGTGTTGTCAGAAGACTCGAGGAAAGCGGCATTTTCGGAGACCTGACGATCAGGTTCAGAGAGAATCTTACTGATCTTAGCCAATTCGAAGGAGAGAATACTGTCTTTCCATGTTCATCCTCGGGACTGAAAGGAAAGTGTCTTGACTGCGATGTGATAAAAGAGGACGGGTCACTGCTTGTGGGATGCGAGATCTCCAGAGAACTGTTCGAATCAAGATTTCCGGGACTGGATTATTCCTTTATCAACATATGTCCTTTCAAATCCGATGTGTTCAAGCCAACCAAACCCTTCATCACCAGATGCTGCCGCTCGGAAAAATCAGGTATCGTGACCATCAACGGCATTAAAGGTGCTGTGGTCCACTGGGGAGCATCGGAATTCTATGTGGCGGACACGATCTGGAAACTTATCAGGGAGCTGCGGGGAGAGAACTGATCATAGGTGTCAATATGAGACTTGCAATTATTGAAGGAGACGGAATCGGAAAAGAAGTTATTCCCGCTGCTGTCAGGGTACTGGATGCCTTGGAGATGGACGTTGAGAAGGTCTATCTAGAACTTGGTTACGGCAGGTGGGAAAAGACAGGATCTGCCATTACCGATCAGGACATAGAGATCCTTAAAGGCTGTGACTGTATACTCTTTGGTGCTGTAACAACACCCCCAGATCCCAATTACAAGAGCGTGCTGCTGACGATTCGCAAAGAACTTGACATGTACGCGAATATCCGCCCCATCAGGCCACTGAAGTGTGTGGACTGCAGCTTTGAGAGGGAGAATTTTAATTTCGTGATCGTACGCGAGAATACCGAAGGGCTCTATTCAGGAATAGAGGAAATAGGTGAAGATGCCTCGTATACAAAAAGGGTAATAACCAGAAAAGGTTCGAGACGAATCGCAGAATATGCCTGTAAACTTGCAAAGAGCAGGAAGAACGAACTTACAATAGTCCACAAATCCAATGTTATGAAATCGGATAAATTGTTCCTTGATGTCTGCCGTGAAACTGCTGCAGAGCATGAAGTTGAGTACAGTGACGAACTTGTGGATTCAATGGCCTATAAATTAATGGTTTCCCCTGAAAAGTTTGACGTAATCGTAACAACCAATCTTTTCGGGGATATCCTGAGTGATATGTCCGGGGCACTTGTCGGTGGCCTGGGACTTCTTCCCAGTGCAAACATAGGTACAGAACATGCATTCTTCGAGCCGGTTCACGGAAGTGCACCTGATATCGCAGGAGAGGGAATAGCTAATCCCATCGCAGCCATATTGAGTCTTAAGATGCTGCTCGAGTGGCATGGAGATATCATGCAGGCAGGCCTTGTGGAGGAAGCTCTGGAATATTCCCTCAACATGGGAGTTACAACACCTGATCTTGGCGGAGACTTCACAACTGAAGAAGTGACTGAAGCCATAGTTGACCATATAAAAATTAAAATTAGAAACGGGTCTTCCTGAAAGACCTGTTCTAACTGGTTCAATCCTTTTTCGAAAAGGAAAGATTGGACTTTCTTTTTTCTTTTTCACGTAATTCCAAGCAGTGAAGATACTGCTGCCATTGTTACCACGGCACTTGCTGCTGATATCCAGACCATTATAACAAAGTCTATGGTCGCACTGAGCATGTGTCCGCCGTCAACCACCCTGATAAGTATAGCAGACAAAAGGGAATGACCTACCATAATCGCCAGGACCATGTTTGCAAGCAGGTCCATGCTTCCGACGTTGGTGTAGAGCACCATCCCCATTGACATGCCAGGAGGCATTTCCACCGCAGAGAACATGTCCTGCATCAGTCCCACAACACCCAGTGAGATATACATGGTAAAACCGATACCACCCGTCAGCCCGTAGAGCACACCCACAAGACTGCCTGCAGACTGGGTCCTTTTCTTCCTGAGAGTGACTATCCTGTGGAAATTGGTTGCAATAATATCGCCAATGACCTCAGGCTTACCACCGAGGTTCGTGGCCTCCACGAACATCACACTGAAACGCTGGATCAGATTGCTGCCCGTGGTGGCAGAGAATATTTCCCACGAGGTCATTTTATCTATCCTGGTTACCAGCATCTTGTAAAGGCTGTTCACATCCTTTGTAAGCGGACCGAAGTCGTGTGCCCTCAGTGCCCTCAGTGCATCATCTATCACACCACCCCTGGCACCTGCAGAGCTTCCAAGGGAGCGTATAAAAGCAGGGAAGTTCTCGTCTTTTCTTCGTATGCTTTTCTCGATCTTGCGGGCAACATATCCGGTATAGACCAGTGGAGTGAATATCATTGCAACTGCTATAGATGTTTCAATCTTGCCATATAGTGTGACAAGCACAGCCACAACAATACAACCTGCTATCGAGATGGGAATGGAACGATACATTTTCAGCTTGTCACTGGTAAGTAGTTTTGATCTGCTCCATGCAGGATCCTTCGGGATCTTGTTCTTGGTGAAAACAACCATTACCAGATCTGTAAGAAGGAAGACGACCACTACTATACCCATTAGAAGTTCTGCGTTCATTCCCGTAATAACCGGCATGATAACCGCAAATGAAGCCATGAAAATCAGTGACATCACCATGGATACGAAGAGTTCCTTGATGACCTCTACGGCATAGAGAGCACCGTTATACATGGATTCATATTCGTTCATTACAACGTTCTGCTCCGCAAAAAGGAAGGATTTGACATCCTCTCCAGACTGGAGTGCATGTGCAAACCTGTCAAGGAAATCCTCGAATATAATGGAAGGTGTTCTCTTTGATATGAACCTGCATCCGTCCGCAAGACTGAGGTTCCAGACGGTCACAAGATCGTATATTTTTCTGGTCTCTTCTGCAAGCTCCTGATAGTCATCATTTTCAGATACAATGCGTATGATATCAAGCCTTGGAGTCTCAGCAGTTGCGATGGATCCCATCTGAGTAATGTAATAGTGCATATTGTTGTCGATACGGGATGCCTTTGCACCCAGAATTGACAAAGGATAGGCGAATGCAAATATGAAACATATTACCGTAACAAGTGCGGGGATGTACTGTGCCGGACCAACAAAGAGAGTCGGGAGAAGGACATACATGAGTAAGGCAAAGAAAATACCAAACCCGATGATGGGCAAAGCAAACTTCTTGAGATAGGCTTTTGGCTCCATCCCCAGATTCTTGAATGCCTTCTCATAACTCACAGAACTCACCTATACTACAAACGGAAGACCGTCCACACCATGCTTATAGAAATTCACGATTATCTCAAGCACATCATAATAATCATCGATACCGCGTGAGCGCATCTCATCAAGTATCCTGGCTCTGAGGAAAAGATCCTGATATATCAGTCTCTTGTCCTCATAACCGAGTTTTGTTGCGATCTTGTTCTCAAGGATGAAACTGTTGTTCAGACCCCTGAAGTTATGTGTGTCAGTCTCCGGGTCCCACTGGAACACAGCCCTGGTGACAACTCCACCAACTTCCTCATAATATCCTTCTATCTCCTCAATCGCAAGACAGCGCCTCAGGAACTTACCCTTACGATAAACCGCAGACAATATCATTGCCACATTCAGGTTATCTATGAAAGTCACGGGAACATTGATGGGATCTGCCGTCAGACGCTGGATCATCTTGGTGACAGCAGATGCGTGAAATGTAGCCAGTACAGGGTGTCCTGTCTGCATACCCTGAAAAGCCACATTACCTTCGGCTCCTCGAATCTCACCAACAATAATGTAGTTCGGCCTTGAACGCAGTGCAGCCTTGAGCAGAGCAAATGTATCCACCCTGGAATCGGGTGGTCCCTCCTCACGGGTGATAAGCTGCTGCCACACAGGTTGCGGTGGCTGGACCTCTGCCGTATCCTCTGCTGAGAATATCTTTGCCTTCGGGTTAACAAAGGAAAGACATGCATTCAGCATTGTGGTCTTACCACTTGCTGTCTCGCCACTGAAGAAGACACTCATGCCGTTCTCAAGACACATCCACATGTAAGCTGCCATTTCAGGGCTCAGCGCACCCCAGTTGATAAGCTGGATGATACTTACGGGCACCTCACTGAATTTACGCATGGTAAAGCTGCTACCACGCCTACTGACATCAATACTGTAAATAATGTTAATACGGGAACCATCAGGAAGAGCACCGTCGGCTATGGGCCGGGCATCACTGACCGGACGTCCGATACGCTCACTCATGCTCCTGAGCCAGTCATCCAGTCCCTGCTCATCCCCGAAAGTGAGGTTTGTCTTCACAGTATCGAAAATCTTGTGGACGATAAAGACATTATCCACGCCGATACTGCTGATATCCTCAAGATAAGGGTCCCTGATGATGGGTTCGATGGGACCGGAGCCGATGATATCTCTCTCAATATGATAGAGGATCTTGTTGTACTCGTTCTGTGTCATCGGCACTTTCTTCTGGACGGGCATCAGTTTCTGGATTATATCGAACTTCCCTGCTACCTCCTCATCCATGCTGCCACCAGAACCCACATCCACTGATTCATTGAGAAGCTTGGTGATCAGGTCCTTAAGCTCGGACTCAGATTCTGGAACAGGTTCAAGAGAGGATTTTTCCAGGATTATACTCAGGACAGCATCATATTTCTTCTTTTCAAGTCCGTTCAGCTGCGGTTCAATACCATAATATCGTACCTCTCCAAGTTCTGCTGTTCCGTAAAGATGAATGAAGACAGGATCTCCCACAGGTAAAATTATATTGACATTTTCCAAATCAATGTCCTTGGACAGACTCACCATGAATGTCGGTTCATCCGCATCATTTTCTTTCATGAATTTCCTGACATAATCACCAAGATGCGGATTTCTCTGTATGGCTTTCTCAAATTCCTGATCCATTCAACCGCCTTCCTCAATTATCATGATACCGAAGCTATCTCTACAACGAGCCCGACCTTTGGTTCTATCCTGAAACCTATCATCTGACCCACCGGACCCTTGGCCCCGGTGAATTTGTTGACCACAATCGTACGCTTTACCTCACTTCCCAGAGGCCTTGATTTGAGAGTTATGTAGACGTCACAGGACGACCTGAACATGGCAGCGATGTCCTCACTGAGCTGGTTTGGCTCGATCGTGAGTATGATGACCTTCCCCATACCATTGAGTTTTTTGAAAAAGGATATCAGGTCAAGGCTTTTTTCGGTATTTGCACTGTATTTTATCAAAGATGAGATCGTGTCTATAACTATCACATTCTTCTCGAACAACTCTTCAGCAGCCATTAATCTCTCAAGGAAATCAAAACGTGATTTTGCAGCCTGTACAAGGGGAATTACCGGAATGTACAGCAGGTTACCGTTCAGAAGGAAAGGCGCTATCGGATAGTCCATGGAATACATCTGATTTATGAAACCCTTGGTTGTCAGTTGCGTGGAGACAAAGGTAACACTCACTTCATTCTCATTCAGACCATACGCCAGCCGCTGGGTGATCGAACTCTTGCCACCGCCGCTCCCTCCTTCTATCACCACAAGGGAGCCTGCCGGGAATCCTCCACCAAGCTTATCGTTGAGCTCGTCTCTTGCTACTTGAAAAGAATAGATCTTTGCCATTTTCCTCCATTAAGTTATAAAGCTCATACCACCGGATTTCCCATTCTCGGCCGCAACAAGTATGCGATGGTCACCCTCGTTCAAAGGAGAAGGGTCTGTTATGACATTGATGATAAGAACATCACCCGGGCGCCATATGACATCACCGTCGGGAAGATCCATATCGACATTTGCTGACTCTATCATGACACCATCTACCATGACCGTTACAAATTCGGGTACAAGTTCGGTCTTACCCGTGTTCTTGGCGTAGAAAGTGTAGTAATTCCCTGTGGAGTCATAGGGAATGACATAGGGATCATTGACAATGGTTATGTCCGTTCTCATCTGATCGGAGAGCAACTTACTGCTGACAGAGGATGAAGCTACCATGGACTGGATATCGGCTGAGAGTACGGTAACTACTCCCATTGCGATTATAATTGCTGCTATGAAGAAGATCATATGAGTTACAGCCGTCTCTGCCTTCTCAGCTTCGAAAAGCGAATGCCTTATATCCTGGTGTTCATCCCTCATACTTTGCTACCGTCTGCTAAGGTATTTGATGATATTCGATAATATAATCAGGTTTATTATATATTGATAATAGTATATAAATTTGATACCAGACAGTACCGTTTCAAACAATAAAGGTGGAATAATCGGCAACACCATTCTCGGTGACAACTTTTACCCTGTGGTTTCCTGTACCCTCAAGACCTGAAACCGTAAGGTTGCGGGTTTCCTCCGGTACCCAGGTCATAGTGGTGTCGGAAAATGTATAATCCTCTATACTTCCGTCGACCAGGACGTTTAGCTCATCAAAGTTTAAGGTTTCACTTCCGGTGTTTGTCATGGTTACCGTAAGGTCATAGCTTCCGTTGAAAACGCCTGCAATGGAGTTCTCTATCTCGATGTCAGTGTTTAGTCGTTTGCTCTGCATCTCGTACTGCTGGGCAGATGCATCTGCTTCTATCTCAGAAGATGTTGTCAGCGTCGTATAGGACAGGGTACCCAGTATGACCGCAGAGATAAAAAGGATAACAACGACCACAGAAACCTCAAATCCCATAAAGTTCCTCCAGTCCGTGCTTCACCTTTGACATTTCCCGGTCCAGGGAGCTTAGCATGTTACGGTCGATCTTGCGTCCGCACAGACGCTCGACAAACAACAGGGACTTGGTGTGATCCTCAGGAAGCAGGCGCCATGTAGGTTTTTCCACATAATAGTCAATCCCCCGGGCATAGGCCATTACCTCGGATCTTACATCCTCACTGATCCAGCCTATATCCACATAATAATCCAGTGCATCCATGAGATTGTTCCTTCCCACACGCTCCATCAGGAATTCTATCCAGTTGAGCAGTACGACAACGCTTGTGGGGTCGGTCCTTATATTCTCGAGGCGCACCATGGGAACAAGGTCCTTTTTGATCTTCCGGGCATCTTCACCGCCCTCATTGTCAGTAAGATCATCCACAATCCCATCCCCGGCACCAGATACCGATTGCGGAGTCACAGGGACACCCTGCCTTTCGATCTCATCGACCCTTAAGGAAATACTGCTCGTGGTTTCCGCAAGTTCCAGTATGTTCTGATCAATAAGCTCGTTCTTGTTCGAGAGTTCCTCAGTCTTTGCGGTGAGACCTTCTATGCTCTCATGAAGCATGGCCATGGCATCGGCAAAGGCCGTGAGTTTGGATTCCACATCCTGCATCTTGGAATCGATTTCCTGTGAGATTCCAGGCATGTTCAATTTATGGTCAATCGCATCCATATCGTTCTTGAAGACTACCAGCAGATCACCGATCTCAGTGATCCTGTTCTCCACTTTTTCGAACCTCTCTATCGTGGCTCTGGAAGCCACATCATCACCCACGAAGGGATTCACCTGATTGGACACGATCTCGTAGAGAGAAAGCAATTCAAGTACACTCTGATCGATCTTGTCCACGGTCTTTTTGATCTCTTCGTTCTCACGCTGCACCATGCTCAGTGTCACGTCAGCTTTGGAAACCTTCGATTCGACCTCTTTGATCCTCTTGGCGTTGAGCTCGATAGCCTCCTTGTTCTCAGAAGAGCCTGACTGACCGGAACCACCCATACCGGGTGGAGCACCACCCTGAGGAGCTGCACCTGGTGGCGCCATGCCTGGCGGACCTGAGGGAGCGTTTGCACCCGGCGGGCCCCCGGGAGGCATACCTGAACCCAGGTCCGGAACCGAACCCAGATCAGGAACACTATCCATAAAAGGGGGTTCGTTGGAGGCAAAGGGGGAACTACTCCCCTTCTTCTTTCCTTTTTTAGCAAGGATGCCTGAAGTTGCCTTTTTTATCTTATCAGTCAAGCCGGACATGGTTTCTCATAAAAGATAGCTATTGTTAGATAGATCTATAGATACTTGAATATACGTACAATATTATATAAAAATATTGAATGAAAATGTTGGACCGAATAAGCAGGCTAAGGTGGATTTAAATCATTTGACATACCTTTGCTTCAAAGATAAGAGTGACACGTAAGAAGAAATTCGAACACAGGCTATTTTCCGACAAAGACGGAAAACGATTCGCAACTCCCGAAAATGTTGCAAAATACAGGGCCAAACGCCTAAAATGCAAC
>JAALLO010000228.1_pt1 | contig 13810 bp, 6 predicted proteins | sample 7245941 | NCBI WGS metagenome assembly JAALLO01 (sample SAMN13049198, study PRJNA578106) | oil field metagenome | isolation source: filtered produced water from oil reservoir A2 | place: USA:offshore Texas | collected 2016 | reverse complement strand
CAACTAATAACAGAGGATTTCAGTAGCAACTTAACCAAGATGGCCAGATTTAGGAACAGGCTCGTACACCGCTACTGGGACATTGATACACAGCAGCTATATAATATCCTAAAAAATAATCTTGTAGATTTGGACAGGTTTCTCCATGAAATCCGTACTAACCTGGCTGGATACCAGTAACATTAAAAAACAATTCAAGTTTTGGGTGACTGTCACCCAAAACTTGAATTGTTTTTAGAAGGGGATGAAGATTAGGTTTACTGGCAGATAGGAGCCCGCGGGGGGGATGAATTCGAGGACCTTTTCTTGGCCGGGTTCGATTACGCCGATCATGGCCCCTTCCTTGGGTTGTAGGACACCTTTGTTGGGTAAATAGAAAGCCTTTCGATCCCACTCACCGGCACCCGCAAACACTCCTCCACGGGGAGAGAATAAGACCCCCACCCGGTTTTGAGCTGTGATTCTTATTCGGTAAATTAAACCATAATTACCCTTATTTTTACTCACCAGTTTTTCATCTTTCCCATATAGGAAAGAGTCATCTTGGCCGTCAGCCACCACCAAGCGGGCCGGTTCATTACCTGTAAGGTACACAGATAAAAACCGGTTGCCCCTTGAAAAAGTCCCCCGGATATGGTTATCATCCCTGGGTAGTACAGAAAGAGCTGAAATATTTTCTAATGCTTGCCGATCATTTACAGCCACAACCATAAACTTCAATTCATCATGAGCATTAATATTAAATATCCCATTAACAGTGTTTCCAGGTGTAACAGTGTCGCTCAAGCCTTCGTTGATCACAACTTTTTCCCCTGGCTTAAGTTCTAGAAAACGTGATTCCCCCGGAATGTAATCTAGAAAACGATATGCTGCCGCCCTACCCACAGCCATAGGATCAGCCGGTCCTGCTGTACCGCTTTTCTGTACCGTCAACCTTACCGGTTTTTTACCCTGGTTAATGGCAAGCAGATACACCTTTTTTGTTTCTTTTGAGCCGTTTATATGATGATAATATAAACGGTGTTCCCCTTCCAACATATCACTATAGAGTATACCATTCTCCCGGATTATTTCGGGACTATTGCTAATCATTACACTTTCCCTGTTCATATTTACGGCCGGGTCAACTTGTTTCAAACTGAGAACGGGAATATGTGAGATGTCCAGAGGTTCACCGGGTACTGGATTATGCAAGCTATATTCGAACTTATCCATTTTCACTTCACTGGTAACCTTTATGACTTTTGTATAGGTTTCGCTCCAGGCACCTCTGCTGTCTTTTACACTAAGGGTGACTTCATGTTCCCCCGGCTCAAAAAAGGCCCTTTTATTGCCTGTCCATTTTCTTTCCACCAGCTTGTCCCCATCAGGGTCATAGCTTTTATCCTTATATATTACTGTTTCACCCTGGGCTACGGTATCAGTTACTACGTCAAATTCCGCCACCGGCTTTTTATTTGAAGGAGGAAGCGGCGGCGATTGCTCAATAAATATTTCTTTTCGTTGAGGTGAGAAAGTCACTTTGTGGTCTAGATTTTCCGCAAGAAACCGCAGCGGCACCAGAGTGACACCGTTTTCTATGACTGGTGCGGCAGGGACGGGTATTTTAACATCATTAACTACTGCCTTTGCCCCCCCGGCATGTAACCTTATTACATTACCATTACTTTGCACGGTTATTTCTTTAGTTTCACTTTCCCAGTGGGTCCGAGCGCCAAAAATTTCAACCAAAAAGCGCAGGGGAACCATAGTGCTACCTTCAATAACTCGAGGACTAGCTTGTAACCGGTAGGGAACTCCGTCAACCATTGCTTTATCGTTATCCAGTTTTAGAAGGACCGTATCCGTTTCTGCAGCTAAAGCAACAGACCCCATGATAAGCGAAATAATCATAGAACAAATAAAATTCCGCCAAAATCGGCGCAAGGCCATCACTCCATTTTCATTTTGTTTTATCGGGCTTTGAATAGTAATGCCCACGGAAGTAAATTTCCTTGGGCATTACATAGCACGCATCCAGTTTGTCTATTTTCTACATACCAGGCACAATTTCTTTACCTATGAAGTTCCGATAATTTGCGACAGCCACAGCATGATTACACTTCAATTCAGTCAGCTGCTGTCTGGCACTGGCCAATTCTTTCGTAGCCTGGAGAACATCCGCCTTTGTAGCCATTCCGATATCATAATTTACTTCCGCAACCCGTAGTGCCTCTTCAGCAGCCTTGATTCCATCTTCAGCAGCCTTAATTGCTTCCTCCAAAGCCTTAATGTCGTGATACAGCAGGCGTACTTGCTTACGCAATTCTTCTTTGGCCTGTGTCACACTTAGTTCTGCAATATCTATATCATGCTTTTCCACATCATAGGGTTTACTTAAAAAGGATAAGTCTTCTCTTTGAATAGTAACGTTCTGGAGAGCCTTCCAAACATCCACACTGTTTTGAACTGCCCTGTAAATATCATACTCAATGTCGGCATACAGCTTCAATGGTTCGTAAGATATTGAATCTAATAATTCCGGCCTGTCTTCAGGCTTCATCCCGGTCAAAATATTTAGTTCAGTGTATGCTTTGACCAGTTCTTCTTCCGCCGATTGAAGTTGTGACTTTGCCTGTTGTAACGATGCATCAATCCCGGGCACTTCAGACGGTGCCATTACACCTACGTGCAGCCGCGTCCAGGATAATTTTTTGTTCCATTCAGCATAGTGCAGCGCCTGTTGAAGAGAAGCAACTTTCTCCTGTAAGTTTTTGATAGTGTAATACTTATCAATTACTGCAAGGGTTACTTCGTCGATTTTGTTTTCAATGTCTTTTCGCTCTACCTCATAATTCAAATTAGCCTGTAACAGGGCTGTAAAACGGGCTACAGCTTGAGCATTTTCACTATCAGTGGGCTTAAAAGTTACATTATCCTCAGCATAATCTCTCTGTTCCCAGGCCTTGTCCGCCGTCTCTCGCTGAATTTTGACTTTTTCACTGTTTTCTAAGGCCATATTAATTGCTTGCTTTAAACTCAAGTGTTGACTGGCAACAGCACCTTCTTCCGTAGCACAGGCCCAAGGGCTGAAAAGGCAGTGAGAAATCAAAAAAGAAAGTACAATAACCCTCAACTTCCGCACATTGTTCACCTCACTTATTCTGTCTCCAGTTAATTACTTAATATAGTTAACTTTACATCCCACTTAATATTTTGTCAAGATAAAGAAAAATTGATAATAAATAAAATAACCGACAGATTAAAGCAAAATAAAGAGAACCCAGGCATTCACCCGGGTTCCCTTTATTATTTACTTTTCACTTACCAGTAATTGGTTACTTACTGTACAGTCAAGGTAGCGGTCTTGCTTGCATTATCCCAGCTAGCAGCTGCGCCGAGGGCTACACCGGCCTGTGACAGGGATACGAAGGTATGACCGTCTTTAATCTCTGCACCTTTATCTGTAGGCAGGGTAGTACCGTTCATAACTATTTGTGCCTTACCAACAGTAATCTGCACAGCACGGTCGCCCTTGATAAGGGTAGCCGTCTTGGTTGCATTATCCCAGAAGATGTTCTGGTTACTTACACCAAGAGCGTTAGCAGCATCACGCAGTTGAACCATGATCCGGCCATCGGAAATGTAGCTTCCGTTATCACCAAGGGTGATAGAAGTAGTCAGCTTTGTCTCTCCCGGTGCGGGGGTACCAACTTTTGCGTTAACTACTACTGCGGAATCCTCTGTGTTCGGGAATACCATGTATTCATCGTCACCGCTAATATCGATATCGCGATCATCATAGTCTTCAGCTTCATCATCTGTAGCAGCTCCCCACAAAGCATCTTGCACTGCTGCAGGATCATTAACCTCAGCAATTGCATCTCCCTTAATGGCTACTTCAATGTCGCCTTCCGGAACAGTCCTATCAAGGAGATACTGAATGCCGCTGATCTCAATGGTGCTTGCTTCTGTGCTGTCATCCTCAACGGAAATTACCAGCACATTATCATCGTCAGAGCTGTCGTCATTCACTTCTACATCGTTAATTTCCAGGTCGCCTTCGGTAACTTCAACATCAGGGGTTCCTACAAAGCGTACACCACCGGGCAGATCAACAACTATGTCTTTTCCGTCTTTAATCATACCGGCTTCTGCTTCGGTAATGGTAATGCTACCAGCATCCTGTGCACTGCGGCCAATAATTAATCCGTCTACTACATCAGCCTGTGCAGTAATTACCGGTACAACCTTAGCCAAAAGCAATTCATCGCCTTCCAGCCCGGCAGTACCACCGACTTCAGCAATCAAGTCGCCCTCAAAGCCAGGCTCTACCATAACTTCCATATCTTCCAGAGTAAGCTCAGCTGCTTCAGAAGAATTTCCTGAAACATCTACACTCCATTTATATGTGCGGCCGTCATCACCGACAATACCTGCATCTTCTAGCTCAACATTGCCATCGGAATCCGTATCCATTTCATCGCCCCACTTGGCTCCTTCAGGCAGGGTCAGCAGAATTGAACGGCCATCTGTCAAGCTATTGGCGATGGACTCTTCGATATTGATATCAGCAATAACTTGCTCCAATTGACCAGCATATATAGTCGGGGCATCACCGGCGGTAATAGTGGATTGATACTGGCCGTAACTACCAACAGTAATCTCATCTACTGTAACGTCAGTTTCACCATCAACATCTACCACTACATCACCTAGCGCAACATCAGTTTCATCTTCAATGTCAATACCAACTGAGAATTCAAACGCTGTTGCTTCGCTGGTACCGTCAGGAAGCTCTGTAGTATCTATATACAGTTCGTCAGCATCTCTACGGAATTCTACAGAAGAGCTAACGTTTTCGTCACCCCACAAAAGACTAATGTCACCTACACTTCCCCACTCAAGTCCGTCGGGAAGAGTAAACTTCAATGCTTCGTCTTCGCCGCCATCAAGAGCACCCTTTTGATCTTCTTCAATCCTAATGGTAACCGGATCGTCGCCATCGGCTTTAACATCATCACCAAAGTCAGGTGCATTGGTTACTTCAATATCAACTTCGCCACCACTTACACGGCTAAGGTTGATAGTTCCACTGTCAAAACCACTTCCACTGGGTGCATCCAGCCTAACTTCAACGTCACCGCTAAACCCTTCATCTACATAAACTGCGCCAAATTTCACCCTGAAATAGCTAACCTTGCCACTATCCAGAGTTATATCATCTTTAATTTGAATTTGAAGCTCATTATTATCCAACATCTTAATGTTTAACGGGAATCCTTCATCATCATACAGTGCGTTATCGTCACCAATGTATTCTTCAGGAATATCAATATAGTTTTGGGCATTACCATACTTATAAGTAGCACCTGCTACCGTCCAATTATCACTGGCATCTGTATCTGTACCCAGCATCAGATCGTCATAAACACCGTCTCCATCTTCATCTGCCCTGAACTCAAAGTCTTCAGGCAAACGAATGTTTAAAACATCCCCAGGAGATAATTCACCGGGAGAAAACTGAGCATCAAAACTTCCTAAGTTCCATACTCCATCATCATCTACTGTTGTGGTGTTTGTTGCGTTATACTCCCCAGCAAATGCACCAAACGGAGCAATCACGGTGAATGCGAAAACTAGTGCCATGATTAAAGAAAACTTTTTGCTTTTAAACAAATCTATTTCCCTCCTTAAAATTTTGTTTTTGACCTTTCGGCCTTGCTTTTCAAACTGCGTTTGAAAAGGTCTTGCACTTACTGGTGTTTCACATCCCCCCTTTGAGATGTATCAGTTAATTTATTAACTTACTAATATAGAGAAGCGGCTTGGCCGCTTGCCCACCTTGTTAAATGTTCCCAACAATGCTCACCAGGAACATTATATCGATATTCCCAAAATCGTTCAAGGGTGTTATGTATTTCTTGCTGTGGATGTCTTTGCTTTTTAACTCGGTATGTTAGACACAGGGCTTTGCTCAAAAGTTCCGCCTGCAAAAACTTTTTTGTAGAAATTTATCTTTTTTCCCATGGGCGGCTTTTCCGCCACTGGTTGTACTGCAATGCTTTGGGTAAATTGGTATGCTTTGTTGTGTGTCCGGTTAGTTAGACACAATGGTTTTGCCAAAAGTTCCAGGTGTAACAAAAGTTTTTTGAAAAAGTTTTCCTTCATCAATAGAAACAGTTTGGGCCGCAAAATAGAACCAAACCGTCCGGATAGACGCGCTGCACGGTAATTTTACAATAGATTATTAGAAAATTAAGGGCGGTATGGCAGCGGTAACCTTTGAAATGTGTTAAGATTTAAAGTAAATTATTAAGAGGGTTAAGTATATACAGTTGGATAGTTTGTTAGGGGTTAGTTTGTTAGTAAACAGCTGAAAGAGTTGGAATGTGTAGGGTAATAATGTTTTCCTTTCCAACTAACCAACTACCCAACTTTCCAACTTAATTTAGAAATTTTTGGCCTGGCCCGGAACTTTTCTTTCTGACGTTGTGTCTAATGAGTAATCCGGGGCTAAAGGCCAGAGGGGGATACCCTTTGGATAACGCAAAGCTTCTGGTCAGAAGATCTCAAAAGGGCGACAACAGGGCCTTTGAGGAGTTGGTCACCATGTACCAGGATAGGATTTATGCCCTGAGTTACCAGCTCACCGGCAATCACGCCGATGCCGAGGACCTGGCCCAGAATACCTTTATCAAGGCCTACCGGGCCCTGCCGAAGTTTCGCAACGAGGCGGATTTTGGCACCTGGTTGCACCGGATTGCGGTGAATCTCTCTATTAATGAGAAGCGAAAGAAAAAACCGGATGTTTCCCTGGATAACCCGGTACAGACCCAAGACGGTGAAATTCCCCGAGTGGTGGCCTCAGATATCGAAAGCCCGGAGGAAGCTTACGAGAACAAGGAATTTCGTGACATGATTCGCCAGGCCTTATGGGAATTATCGGCCGAGCACAGGGTTGTTCTGGTATTAAGGGAAATGCAGGGCTATTCCTATGATGAAATAGCAGGTATGCTGGACTGCTCCCTTGGTACGGTGAAATCCAGGATCAACAGGGCGCGTCAGACACTGAAAAAGGAAATAACCAGGCTTGCTGCTGAAAACGGCAGAGGCCTTCCCTATAAAGACAGGCGCCGGGGAGGTGAAAAGGGATGAAATGCGAACAGGTTCAGCAATTGATACCTGATTGGCTGGACGGTGAGGCCGAGGCCTTCCAGGCCGAAGCCATCGAAAAGCATATCGATAAATGCCAGCCCTGCCGGGACGAAGCATCCTTCTGGCAGGCGGTGGGCTCCACGTTACGGGAGGAAACTGAGAATATAAAAGCCCCGCCGGGCTTTGCCGCCGGGGTGATGGCTCAACTACCCCAGCAGCAGGAAACCGGGTTTGGGAGACTGGCTGCCCGGTGGAAGCGGAGCATTGCCGCTGCAGCAGCATTTTTGCTGTTAGCCGCGGGCGCTGCCGGGGGATATTTGCAGTGGGGGTTAAATACCCTCCCGCGTGTGGCTCAGAATGAAAAGCTGCCAGGAATAGTGACCGAGCACAACCCCGCCCAAAATGATCCTATCGCCGTGGCGCCGGATCCCCAAGAGGGAAGCGGTGAAAAGGGTCCGGCAAATGAACAGAATGAACAGGGCGTGGCAGGACCGGATAATGACGGGACACAAGAGACCGATAATACCGGTAGTAACGGTAAAAAACCCGACCCCGCCGCTAATTCCGGCAATACCAAGGCAGGTGCTTCCGGTAACCCGGAAGTCGAGCCCGGCGCTAATACAGCCCCGGCCCAGTACGTGTGGTTGAATGATAATGTAGACCGGGTTCTGGAGCGCACCTTTTTGAGGCTGGCTGTTGATGATTTCACGGCGGCCCACAACCAGGCGGTGGCATACCTGAACAGCACCGGTGCCCAATATGAAATACTGGGCTCGGAAAATACCGTGTCCGGCAACCAGGAATCATTAAAGATCGTGGTGGACAGCAAGCTATCCAGTGCCCTGGTTAAGAATCTGAAGACACTGGGGCAGGTGGTAACCGCCGACAGCCAGCGGAATGATATCACCGGACGTTATAACGAAAATGTGGAACAGTACCGTTCGCTGGAGGCGCAGCTGGCCAGTACGGAAAGCGCTGCCGAAAGGGAGCAGCTGCAGGTGAAGATGGCCGGCATAGAGGCCCAGCTGAAGGCCTGGGATAAGGAAGCCCGTACGGATACCATTATTCTCTGGCTGGAGAGCTAAGCCGAGCCGGAAATTTAAAGGCAAAAAGAAAGCAGGGAGCAATCAAGGCGCTACCTGCTTTCTTTTTTCTGTAAGATCGTCCAACAGACGGTTCAAAGCCGCCGCGGTTTCGGCGCGGGTAAGGTGATCCTTGGGGACAAAGCGATTCTCCGGCCGGCCGCCTAAAAGGCCAAGCTCCCGGGCCATGGCCACGTCTTCTCTGGCCCACGGGGCGATATTGCCGCGGTCGCTGTACGGCGGCGCGCTATCCTCTATCCCGGTGGGGATACCCTGCAGGATATCGTAGGCCCTTACCAGCAGGACCGCCACTTCTTCCCTGGTGATGCCGGCATAGGGCCGGAAGGTATTATCTTCATAGCCCCCCACCAGACCCCTGCTATGGGCCACCGCCACCGCGCTACGGGCCCAGCGGGGAATTTCCTCCGCGTCACGGTACGGTATTTCCGACCCGGAGGCCCCGGGCCCCATAAGCCTGGTGAGCATGGCGGTGAATTCCACCCGGTTCACGGCTTTATCCGGTTTAAAAGTACCGTCGGGGTAGCCCTTTAACAGTCCCCGAGACACCAGGTGGCGGATGTCTATTTCCGCCCAGTGGCTGTCGATATCCGGAAAGCCGGTTTCCCGGCGGGTGAGGTTCAACTGCAGCGAGGCCACGCCGCCTGTTTTACCGTCCACGGCCACCAACCGGATATTTTCCGCTTCTTCCACTTGCACGGTGTAATAGAAATCTCCGGAATCCGAAATTTGCACGGCTTTAAAGATACGGCCCGAAGACCAAGCATAAAGGCGGGATGCCGAGGTGGTCCCGGAAATCAACGAAATATCTTCAAAGGGAACTGTAGATTCAACCTTTAACTCCGGCGGAGCCACGCCGGAGCGGGTTTCCGCTTCCAGGGAGGCAATTATTTCCTCGCCCCCGGGCCCGTATAACAGAGTCAGCACAACCGGCTCGCCGGGCACTAAATCCGCAGGCCTGACCGGAATGTCATTTTTGGTTACCTGTGAAATTGCGGTTAGGGGGTACTGCTTACCATCCGCTGTCTTGATAAATCCCCCGGGAACATACTCTGCAAGGACACCTTCTATTTTACCGGCGGGCTCTGCAATATCCACCCGCCAGACTTCCCCGGAAACAGGGTCCTTGATTACCCGCACCCACTGGCCGGGACTCAATATGGAACTTCCCGCGGCCATTCCCCACCTGAAAACACTCATACCGGGATGGTACCGCAGCATACTGAAACCCTCGGATAAATCCATTAAATAAAGGGTGTCGTCCTCAGTGTAAATAACGCGCCCGTAGCTGGCACTGGAAAAAGCACTGAGGGTTAATACACTGGTGGAATCGGGAATCAAGTTGACCATAACCAGGTCACCGGCTTTTATTTCCCGCAGCTGAACCGGACGCTTGTCCCGGGTTATGTTTATTCCCGGCATTACATGATACTTGCCGCCGGAAGAAAGGACAATATGGCCCGCAGCGGCATCTACTTCACTGACTTTGCCGGTGACCATGTATCTTTTACCCGCCAGATGATATACCTTTCCATCCGAACCCAAAGTGAGATTTAGTGGCATACCGGGCACCAGTTTATCCAAATCCGAGGATATTGCCGTTCCAAAGGGCAGGTCCGCCGGATCGCCGTCCACCATCACATCGGTGAATGAGAGAGAGGCTTCGCCAACCAGAGGGTATTCCTGATCGTTCAGCATTTTGATGATATTGTTTTTGAGATCAATGGCGGACATCACCCCTGATATCTCCCGGCTGTTGATATCCGCTTTCCAGACGGTTTGGGTGTGGGGATTAACATACCCCGTGACACTGGCCCCGGGCGGTATTACCGGCCCATGTTCCAGCGGGTGGCCGTTGAGGGTTAAAACATCTTTCGCCCTGTCATCCAGGGCGTAACCGCCCTCACGGTCTTCCGGGTTTATACGCACCAGTATGGTTACATTACCCGCCACCAGTGTTTTGACACCGTCCACACGCCCGGCCAAAATGGCTGCATATCCCTTGGCGCCTTTTCCCCCTATTGCGGTCAGGTACACTTCGGCACCCGCGAGCAGGCTTTTTGCGCCGGGCCGCAGGTGATTATTTACCGCCAGGGTGATATCACTTGCGGCCAGAGAGAGCTCCCGCCCTCCCAGCAGGGTTACTTTATCTCCCTCACTTCCGCTGACAGTACCCGTCACCGGCGGCTGCCCGAATACAAGGGCATAATCCTGGGTGGTTCCCTCTTTGAGGGTTACATCTTCCAGTACAGACTTGCCGTGCACTACTATTTTATAGATTCCCTTTTCCGGGTTGGGAATATATACTTGTTCAACATTGTTGCGGGTATCGGGTATACCCTTTTGCTCGAAGTCATTGCCGTATAACCTTTTCCCGCCGGGTGTAATTATTTCCAAGTTAAGGTCATTGACCAGGGTGGTTTGCGAACCCGGTACGGCTTCGGGATCGGTCCAGGCCAGCGTGGCCTTTAGGGGCGCGCTACTGTTGGCAACCTCAAATTCATAGGCGGCACTTTCCCCGGTGGTTATGCCCTGCGCTTCCTCCACTGTTGTAAAAAGCCGGTTTTCCAAGGCAATGGCGGTGCTGCCTATATCCAACAGCCCAAAACCTACTATGGAGGGTGGGCCGTCCAGGTGCCGGGCTCCATTGATAAGGGTTGCCTTTAGCAGCGCCGCCGATGGTTCGTCCACAGCCGCGTATTCCCGGAAATATTGCCGCAACAGCGCGGCGGCACCTCCCGCCACCGCTGAGGCCATGCTGGTCCCCTGCAGGGAAGTGTATTCGGGCCTGCCGGGGAGACCCCCGTCCACCACCCGGGAGGCGGTGGAGATGATATTGGTGCCCGGGGCCAGAAGTTCCGGTTTGATACGCCCGTCCCCCGCCGGGCCCCGGCTGGAAAATTCGGCGGCTTCAGTTGTTGCCCCGATGGTTTCGTCAAAGGCGGGGCGCGGGCTGACCGACGCCCCCACTGTCAAGGAATTTTTGCTGTTGGCCTCTGCTGTAAGGGTGCCCAACCTGGGCCCTGAATTGCCCGCACCAAAAACCGGCAGGAAATCAGGATTGCGGCGAACAAATTTATCAATTTGGGAAGCCGCGCTGTTATATGTATTTTCTTTCCTACCCCAGCCGTTTACATGTACCCTTACATCCGCCTGGTAGGCCGGGGTGAACAGTTCCCTTAGGTCCAGGGGTGGCGCCAGGTTCTCATCGGCATCCATGATACCCTGGAAATATAGGCTGGCCCCCGGGGCCAGCCCGGCATACTTGCCGCCGGAAGCCTGCCCGCTACCCACCATGGTACCTGCCATGTGGGTGCCGTGGCCTATTGTATCGGCAGGGGTTTCCACCCCGGCCCAGGATTTCAGCATAATTACCCGCGGTTTTCGCCCCGGGGGGCTCTCCAGATCCGGGTGCAGGTTACCCATGGAACCGGTGTCCAGCCCGCTGTCGGCAAGGCCCAGTGTCTGGCCTTCCCCGGTGAGACCTTTGGCGACTAAGAACCCCGGGATTGCCAGCGGCCTGGCCCCGGTGATGTCCGCAGCCCGGTCATTTAAGAGTTCCGGTTCCCCGGCCTCTTCCACAAACATTATACCTGGCGATGAAGCCAGTTCCTTCAATGCTGAAACGGGTACGCGAGCCCGCAGGTATTGCCCCTGGCTGTCCGTCACCGAGCCGTCCAGCTCCTCAATCAGCTTGGTTACACTATCCCGGTCCTTTTCCAGGAATAATGTAACAATGACGGTGACGGTTTTATTTTCCCCTGGATCCATTTTAATTTCCGGGGAGGTTTTTTGCCCCGGCAGGTATTCCCTGACATTTTTCACAAAGGGTAGGGCTTCCAGGTCACCTCTGCGGCTTGCTTCCGCCCGCACCAGTACTCTGTTGCCGCCCAGGGAGCCCGCGGTGTCGGCAATGGAGGCAAGTTTTGAATTCTCCCCGGGGGTCATGGGCCGGGCTAATTCCAGGGTAAATTGCTGGATTTTACTTTCCCTGCTTTCCACCGGATCCCGGGAAACCTGACCGCTGCTGCCCATATTACCTTCGAAAGCCGAGTTTTCCGGCTCTCTACCTGTTTCACCGTTCAATACTATTGTCACCGCGATGATACTTAGAACCAGGGCCAGAACAAGCCCCACATTTTTACCACTTTTCAAGTTGGCGGTCCCTCGCTTTCGCCGCAAAACAAATCTCCTTTCAGTTGGAACCGGCCAGGATTCCGCCCAAAAGGAGCTTAATCTATTCACATTGCAGGAAGGTTATTTTCTCATTTCCATTGGCTGTTAAATATGTGAATTCGACAGCAATGTTACTGTTCCTGCCAGGATATTTTATTTTTTGAATGATTAACGGTGTTAAATATTGTTATAACTGGGCTACCTGCTTGCGACGGAATTCATTTTTACGTTTTCTCTGTTTGCTTTCCTCCAGCACGTGGATCATGCTTAAGGCACGACCGGTACCCCGGGCCACACAGGAAAGAGGTTCATCGGAAACATGCACGGCAAGGCCTGTTTCCTTGCTAATGAGTACATCCAGGCCCCGCAGCAAGGCACCTCCGCCGGTGAGGACAATGCCCTTTTCCACTATATCGGCGGAGAGTTCAGGGGGTGTGGTTTCCAGCACTTCTTTCACGGATCCCACCACGGCCACCAGGTTTTCCTTGATGGCCTCGTAGACCTGGGTACTGGTTATTTCCACGGCTACGGGGAGCCCCCGCACAAGGTCCCGGCCCCTGATCTCTATAGTTCTTTCCGGCTCGTCGCTGGGGTAGGCGCTGCCGATTTCCATCTTTATTTCTTCGGCAGTACGCTCACCGATGGCCAGGTTTAATTCCCGGCGCACATATTTAACAATGGCTTCATCAAACTTGTCCCCTCCCAATCGCAGGGAACAACTTTGCACAATTCCACCCAGGGACAGGACGGCGACATCTGTGGTCCCTCCCCCGATATCCACCACCATTGTGCCGGCGGGCTGTGCTATGTCCAGCCCGGCCCCCAGGGCCGCGGCCAGCGGCTCCTCGATGACGAAGGCTTTCCGCGCCCCGGCCTGCATAGCCGCTTGCTTCACCGCCCGCTCTTCAACCCCGGTTACACCGGAAGGAATGCAAACCATTACCCGGGGCCTCCATAATATTTTTTTGCCGCCGGCTTTGCTAATGAAATATTTGAGCATTTTTTCCGTAACATCGTAATCAGCAATAACTCCGTCCCGCATGGGACGGGTGGCAACTATATTCCCCGGGGTGCGGCCCAGCATGCGCCTGGCCTCGGAGCCCACGGCTATGACTTTGCCGCTGTTGTTATCCATAGCCACCACGGAGGGTTCATGTAGTACGATTCCCTTACCTTTGACGTACACCAGCACATTGGCAGTACCCAGGTCCACGCCTATATCCATTCCCGCACGCAGCATATTGGTTTTGTCCCCCTTAAAAAACGCTTGTCCTCCGTCCTTCCGGACGGGTACACACATATACCGGCCATACCGCTGCCCGCTTTTTACACGGCCAACGGTTGGTATAATTCTACCTTTGGGGACAAAATCCTCCAGCCAATCCAGTTTTTTTACA
>JAALLO010000226.1_pt1 | contig 13875 bp, 12 predicted proteins | sample 7245941 | NCBI WGS metagenome assembly JAALLO01 (sample SAMN13049198, study PRJNA578106) | oil field metagenome | isolation source: filtered produced water from oil reservoir A2 | place: USA:offshore Texas | collected 2016 | reverse complement strand
CATATTGCCACCAGATTGTCAATTAACCGGAAAGAACTTTATTTTTATTAAATTCCAATAGCCGGGTCAGTACTTCTTTACCCTGATCCAGGGTTACCACTTCATCAACAATATTATTAAATAACTTGTTGACCTGTGGTGAGTAAAAGGTAGAACCTGTGAGCATTTCATATTTGCTTCCACTGGCAATTACAGTTCCTTCAGCCATTAAAACAATGTCGTCAGCATATTCCGCAGCAAATTCCACATCGTGAGTAATAACTACAATGGCGGTCCCTTCTGCCTGAAGCTCCTTTAGAATATTCCCCAACTCCGCCTTTAACCCGTAATCCAGCCCCCTGGTGGGTTCGTCCAGAAGCAATAATTGAGGCCTGGCTACCAGGACGGAGGCCAGGGCTACACGCTGGCGTTCTCCCGCACTTAAATCCCGGGGATTGACTCCCGCATAGGCAGTTAGCTGCAACCTGTTCAGGATTTCTTCGACGGTTCCGTCGTCGGGCAGACCTAAATTGTTCAAGGTAAAAGCCAGTTCTTCCCGCACAGTGGGTAAGAATAAATAGTCGTTGGGGTCCTGGGACAGGTAACCGACGGTAGAGGCCAGTTCTTCAACGGATAATTTCCTGGTATCTTGGTTTAAAACTTTCACCTGTCCCCTGCCCGGCTTTAAGAGCCCGTTTATATTTTTAAGCAAAGTGGTTTTCCCCACCGCGTTTTCTCCCATGATTACGGTAAAATCACCGGGTTTAATTTTTAGATTTACATTTTTTAATGCCTCTTTACCGTTGGGATAAGTAAACCAAGCATTTTGTATGTCTACCAGGAATTCATCCACGGCTGATCCCGGTACTTTACGTTTTTTTATTAAATGAGCTGATTTCGGGGCGGGAAGCGGGTAACAAGATCTGAGAATCTCCCTTCCTTTTTTGACTGTTAACGGTACCTCCGGGTAGCCCACTCCTGCAAACAATTTGGCCAGCGGAGGAATAAAGGGCGTATTGTTTTTTACCGCCCACCGGGCCACTTTATCCGGGGCACCGTCACATAAAATACGCCCGTTTTCCATAACCAACACCCTGTCGGCCAGGTGAAAACACCTTTCCAGGCGCTGTTCCACCAGGACAACGGTGATACCGTTTTCCTCATTCAGGCGTTTAATCATGGTAAGAATCTCTTCACCGGCTATAGGGTCCAGTTGGGAGGTGGGTTCATCCAATACCAGAATGTCCGGCTGCATGGCCAAAACAGAGGCCAGGGCCACTTTTTGCTTTTGCCCACCTGATAATTCCGGAATGAAACTGTGTAAATAACCGGATAAAGCTAATGCACCGGTAACTTCCATTACCCGGCGTTTCATCAGACTTTTGGACAGGCCCAGGTTTTCCAGCCCGAAAGCTACTTCCTGCTCCACGCTGGTCATTACCAGCTGGCTCTCCGGGTCCTGAAACACCATGCCCACCTGCCGGACAAGGCTACGCCGGTCAAGCCGCCTGACTTCCAGCTCATCAAGATAAACCTTGCCCCCGTATGTTCCACCGTAAAAATCCGGGATCAAACCCGACAGGGCACGGATAAAGGTGGATTTTCCACAGCCGGACCCCCCCACCAGCAAAACAAACTGACCTTCGGGGATGGCGAGATTTATTTGATTCAAGGCCGGTTTTTCCGTATCCGGATAATAATAGGTTAAATCTTCGATTTTAATAACGGCCATTTTTTCCACCCCCAGCTCAATACGGTCGGAACTATTAAAGCTAATACAACAAAAATTGCCGGTTTGAGTTCATCTAAATTAAACTTTTCCAACCGGGGGTAATAATTGTACCCGGACCACCCGTACAGGGCCGCCCAAATCCCGGTAATTAAAGAAACAGCTGCGGCGGAAAGGATCATGTAATCTCTTGGCCTCCATAAATCACGGGAATAATAAGTCCTTTTACCGCTACCATATCCTCTGGCCTGCATTGATTCGGCCACTTGCATGGAGCGCTCCAGGGAAGATAACAAGAGCACATTTATTATGGGTAACCGGTTTTTAATTCGCTCCCACCAGCTACCCGTATCCAGTTTTACTCCTCGGCAGCGCTGTACCTCGGTAATTCTGCGAACATCCCGGACCATAAGGGGAAATAACCGGGTAGAAAGGATTATGGCCAGTACGGACTTGTTGCCGAAACTGCTGAACAACTTTAATACCTTATCAGGATGTACTGTATAGGTATAGAAGCAAAATGCACTAATAATCACCAGTAAACGGACTCCCATTCCGGCCCCGAAACATATAGCTTCCAGGGTTATTCTTATTTTACCCAGTACAGGAACCCGCGGGCCGTAAAGTAATACGGTGGAACCGGCCTGCACCATAACTGCGTTAACGAACATAATTACAATAATCATCCCCAGGCTTATCAACAGGTAAGGCTTCCATTCCCGCAAGTTACCGGAAGCAGCAATAACCATTCCCACTGCCAGAAGCAATCCCAGCAAGTAAACGGGATGAGAAAACACCAGTGATAAAAGGATGATTACCGAAATATAGACCACGGACGTAAGGGGATGAAGTTTGTGGATCAAGTTATTTTTTTCCCGGTAAGCAAGCATTTGTTTCATCCTGTTTCCTTTAATTTTTTTACTGCAGCGGCAGTCTGATTATTTCTCCTCCTGCAATTGCCGCGTTATACATCCCTGAGATTTTCCCGGGGCTATTAACCAGCACCTCCACAGCCTGCTGCAAGCCTTCCCGGCCGGTGCCCACAACGAGCCACAGCGGGCTATCGTCTCCGCTACCCTCACCGGTGGCCGCTATGACACCGGCACTTTTGTCAATTTTATGGACGACCTGCCCCCTGTAATCCAGCAGCTCCACCCCGTCACCGGTAAAATGTACGGAGGTACCGTTTTTCCTGTACGCCTTATTTAAACCATTGAACCATTCAATTTGACTTAATTGGCTCCACTCTCCTATTACAATGGTTGGGCCCTGCCTGTCTTGAAGCAGTTGGTTATCTAAATTTTTAATGCTGACGGAAGCCACCCCTTTAGCTTTTAATGCTTTTTGCAAATTACCGGCCAGAGCCCTGTCATCTTCAGAACTCAAGATGACTGTAGGCTTGGCCTTTTCCCTGTACCCGTGCAAGAAGGGCTCCGGATAACAACCGATAACCGCGGGAAACATGGACATTCTCTGCCACCCGTGGTAATCCCACCAGATAACATCACCCGGCTGCGGGTAATAGTCCAGTACCCCTACATCGGCAAATATTCCGTTAACGTAATAAAGCCAAGCCTTTTGCTCGCCACCGAAACCTCCGGATTTGGACTCTATCCCGTTGATACTTTCAATAAAAGAGCCGCCGTGGGAGGTAGTTATTCGGGTAGTTCTTTCGAGAACGTCAAATACAGACCAATCTTTTTTCAGAACTACCTTTTTGTTTAATATGGAATTGTTTCCAAAGTCTCTGGTTACCCATAAAGTTACCTTATCTAATTTATCTCCGGCCGGTTCCGGTTGAACTTGTTCCTTGGAAACCTGAATTTTGTTTGTATCCTTATTTGCCTCTGAAAGATCTGTTTTCTTCCCCGGTATCTCATTTTTTGTCTCTTGTGAACCGGTTGTTTTGACAACATCCTTATCTTTATTATCCTTATTAACTTCATTACCGTCCGGGGCAGCTTGCTTTTCTTCTTCGCCTGTTACCGCTACCTTATCCGGAGTATTCTTTTCTGATTGTGACTCAACCCTGACAGTATCAGGGGCAGCATTAACCGGCTCATCACCGGTCCCCTTGCCTGCACAAGCAGACAGGGTTAACAATATCAAAAGGGTACAACATAATAAAAAACTATATCTTTTCATACTACTTGCCTCTCCCCCCCCCATTTCAAAATAAGCACTACTTGCCGCCTCATAATATAATGAGCCGGCAAGTAGTAAATAATTAACACTTAATACACTATTTCTACTGTCTTAGTTGAAGGTAACCATGTTACATCAGCGCCAAAAGACTCTGCAACATAGCGAACCGGTACAAAGCTGCGTCCATTTATAATAGTTGCCGGCGTATCTAATCCAGGAACGGTTTTCCCGATAACCAAGCACAACTTCGTATCCTCAAATGCCATTTCTACCGTTTTGGTTTCTCCTATCCACTCTACACCGGCACCTAAACATTCGCTGACAAATCTTAAAGGAACCATGGTACGGCCGTTTATGATAGTGGGAGGAACGTCAATCCGCCTTACTTCACCGTTAACATCAGTTTCCAGCTTATTAATTACCAGACTTATTTTTACCCGGTTTTTGGTTTTCAGAACCCCGTAATAACTAAACCTGTCTGTATAGAAGGTAAAAGTTTTCGTTTCAGGATTATAAGTTCCACCCAATTCTACAGGTTTAAAATTACCATCATTATCCTTTTCGTATCTTACTGCAATTAACCTGGCAATATCATCATCACTGAGATTTAAGTCTGATAAATCAATTGTTACTTTAACAGGTTCGTTGAAGTTTTCAATTTTTTCTCTGCTAACGATTTTATCATCACCGGTCCGTACAATATCAGCATTTAATTCTATTATTTTGCCGCCTGCATCAAACAAACCCGTACTCTCGCCTAAATCAGCCTTGGAGAGAATTTCTTGTTTTTCTGTTTTACTAACTTCTCTTACCTGGATTTGTAAGGAAGCATTTTCTTCTTCCAAAGCTACATTTAGTTCCTCTGTTAATAAAGCCTGAGCAGGGAACTCTAACTCAACACCCCTATTTTCAATAAAAAGTGGTTTATTTTCATTGGCTAGTTTACTGATTGCACTTGGAGTTAAGGATGCGCTGGCATTAACTCTATTCTGAATGTTCAACCTGGCTTCTCCTGTTTCCTCGAGGATATCAAACAATGTATCGTCATCAGGTTCGGCAGCTTCTTCCGGAGTATTTGCCGGTGAAGAACTCCCCGGCATTTCGTCAGGATCTGTGCTATACCACCAGGTAATTTGGTCTCCCTCGTAAACTGTTTTATCACAGGCAAGAACATTTGGTATAGTGTTGTTAACTTTATACATCCAACCGTTCATGCCGCTGTTGGCCTGTCCGGCAATACTTTTTACAAAACCACCGTCTTCAGTGTAATCAAGCCCGGTGGCATGCAGGGCACCCATTGCCGTGAGGCCCCACGGCGCCGATTCCCTTAAAACCACGCTGCCGGGGCCATATAGCAAATCACCGTCTTTACCAATCACCGCTATTTCAACCGTGCACTCTTCAGCGGCTTGTGCAGGCGGAGGCTGGTTGTTATCACCGGAACCTTGCTCTTCATCAATTTCCAGAAGATAAGCATATAAAGATTCAGTCGCCCCGAACACGTTTTTCGAAGTACCGAAACTTCCGTCGGGATTCATCGTTTCGTTCATCAGGTAGGTCACGGGGTTGACATTTTGGCCGCCAACGGTTTTGTTCCATCCCGCGCCTTCGGGATCTTTGCCCAGTTTGTGCAGGGTGATAACAGTTTCCGAATTATCGACCGCCGGGTCGTCAAAGGGCGTGGCATAAACTCCCCCGTCGTCCTGCTGAAGACCTTTCAGGTAAGCAAGGCCTTTCTCGATAGCCGCCTGAATTTCAGCATCGCCTGCGGCACCGGGCAGGTACGTTAACGCCCTGATGGCCTGAGCCGTGGACAGAAAGTCAGGATAATAACTTGAGCCAAATGTTTCTCCCCAGGAGCCGTCCTTATGCTGCTTGGACAAAATATAGGCCTCTGCATCGCCGGTATTGATTTCGCCAATCTTCCCGGCCTCCCCCAGGGCGATATAGGCCCACATATCGCTGTATACGCTGTTTTCAAAGGAACCCTTCCCCGGATCCCCTGATTTTTGCCTGTTGATCAATAAATTTGCCAACCGGTTAAGGCGGTTTTCATCGTTCCAACTGCTCACTGCCAGCAAGCACTGGGCGATGGTTTTTGTCTTCGATCTCTTCACCCAGGGTGACTCTTCACCGGCATATTCGTTATACGTTTTGCCCAGCGACTTCAGGGCAATCAGCGTTTCCGCCGTGGCAAAGGTACTGTCCCATTTAGTGGGAATCGCTGCCGTATCATCATCCTGTATGTCCGTGAGGTAAGCCAGGCCGTCCTGAATGGCGTTATTTACATCACTTCCTTCGGTACCGGCCCCGTCAAAATAGCTGAGGGCGGTCAGCACCTGGGCGGTAAGATCAGGCTCTTCCTGGAAATTCCCGTTCCAATCGGTACCCCAGGCCACCCCGGCCTCACTGCCCCATTCATCCTTATGAACCTGTTTAAAATTATTAAGGTATTCCAAAGCTTTTTTCTGGTTAATGTCAGAGAGCTTACCTGCCTTGCCCAGGGCGGTTAAAACCGTAACATGGTCATAAATACTTGAACCGAAACTCCCGTCTTCATTTTGCTTGCCTGTAATGGCACCGGCCAAAATATCGATATTACTTGAAGCGGGATCAACGGCGTTGAGAACCGACAGCTCTTTGGCCAGGTATACGGCTTCTTTTGGAGAAGGATTTTGTGCTGCAGCATCTGCCGAAGCTATTACGGTATCCTTAAGCGATACACCGTCATAAACCCATTCGTCAACCGCAACACCGGAGCCGGCCAGTGCTTCCACGCACCGGTAATCAAAGTTCCAGCCGTTGACTTCGTAAGGCATACTGCCGCTTTGATAGCCGGTCTTGAAATATTCAACAGCACCGTTAATTGCAGTTTGCACCCGGTCATAAACTTCCGAGCCCATCGCAAGATCGTCTTTAATCACTGCCAGGGCCTGCAACGGTACCTTGGTTCCGTATTCATTGGCATAAGGCCCGAAACTGCCGCCGGGGTTTTGGGTATTTGTAATATAATCAATTAAGCTGTTATTGTCTCCCAGCAAGTCAGCCAGATTTTTTATTTCCTTTTTCACAAACTTGCCGTTTCGAGTCCACTTACCGGATTCCAAGTCTTCACCGGCCAGTGTTAACACGTAAGCCGTGTAACCATCAATCTCTTCCCCGTCCTTATATTTGTCATTTATAAAATCCACAGCTTTACCAGCCATCTCCGCCGCTGAATATACAGGTATTTCTTCCGCAGCCTCAACCTCGCTCAAAAAGCCAATGGGGAACGCGATGCTGAAAAGAAAGCAAATTGTCAAGAGTACTGCCACTGGACGTAAGTTTATCCCCAAACTTTTCATTGCTATCCAAAACATCCTTTCTTTAACTTGTTTCCTTGTCCCAAGCCTTGTTGAATCAAAAAACCCCTCCTACGAAGACCGGGGTTCAGTCACTGCCGGGGCAGTAATAGAGCATAAAAATAACACCTCCCCATCGCCCGTAGGTACAGTTTATCCGGCAAAACAGGCAGGTCTCCCGGCCCAGGTTCATCGAGATCTCACGTCTTCCCTGGCTATCACCCAGTGACATAAGTGTAAAACCTCTCCCCATCACAGTGGCGGGGACCGCGCCAAAATCACACCGGCTTCCCTTTTAAGCTTTACCTCTCCGGTAAAGCACCTGTTTTGTTTACCGTATTTGGTGTATTTGGTTTATCCTGATTAAGCAGTTTCCGTCATTTTTTATTTACCTTCATCCCTCGCGGGCCTTAACCTGCTCCACCGTTTCAATTCAACAACTTTTGTTTAGGCCTTAACTTGTACTCTCCACCGGACAACGATATATAAATGTTAACTCCCTGCAATACCGCTTCGTAGACAGTTCGTCCAATTAGATACCCCGAATCAGTTCCGGTACCGGCATAACGCAGTTTTTCTCCCCTTCCGGTACAAGCCACGATAATGGAATCCGTAGTAGTACCTGTTACCGGCTCCCCACCGGGCAGACAAATGTTCGCTTTGAACAAGGCCCTTGTCTTGGCCTCAGTTGCCGTTATTACCGCATTTACCATTGCCGGATCGGTTAAATTTCCGTCAATGAGTAAGATAAGATTAATTGTCCCTTGTTTGCTTTGATCAATTACCTTACTGATGGGCAAACCTGCAACTCCCGGATTGCCTATTCCCGCCGTACAAAGGGTAGCTACTGAGAGACCTTTATAATTGACATGGGTTAAAAAGGTGTGAGCAACGCTTACAGCCGTCATCATGCCCAGAACATCTTGTCCCAACTGTAAATTGTCGGCTACCTGTTTAAGGTCCCGCTCAGGGTCATTACCGGTATAGCCCTTATCCACAGTGTGATTGATAATGTATCTGACACTGCGCAAGTCTCCCCCCAAAACCGCCGAACCCAATACTTTTAATGGCCTGAGAGATGAAACAACAAATGTTGTATTGTTGTGGATAAAGAAATTAATGCCGGGAATGGAAACCTGCTTTTTAAACCACGTTACTTCTTCCAACAAAACGCTTCCCCCTTACCGGTATTAAAAACCCCCGGCCCACTAGAGACCGGGGGAATTAATCAATAATAAAACTCCACCCCTCTCGACCCGTAGGCGCTGGCAACTTGACGGCACAGGCAGGTTTCCTGGCTGAGGTTCATCGAGATTCCACGCCTTCCCGCCCGGTCCGGCACTCAATGGTCTTCAAAAAAATATTATAGTGCTGGTTACCTACGGCAGAGATTCATTGCCTTTAAGTAACCCAAATACCATTGAGTGCCGGACCGGGCAGTGACCTCATGTGAAACCTCTCCCCATCACAGTGGCGGGGACCGCGCCGGATTTACACCGGCTTCCCTTTTAACTTTTTCCCTCCCGGGACAAAAGCACCCATCCCGCGTATTTAATTGTCAGAGCAATAACTGATAATGCACCTTTAATTATAATAATAAACACTATTTCTTCAGCCGGGCGAGAAATCCTTTTTTTTAACGAGCTCATTCTTAAAAATTTTTCTACAGATCCAAGAACTGCCGCACCCTGTCCACTAACATATCCACCAAGTGGGGCAGCGGCTCCGAAATACTTCCAATTAACTCCACCCCGGAGCGATTCAGGTGCAAGATATACTTGGGCGCCGGGGAAAGAGCCACCGCTTCAGCCGCAGCTGTGGTCATTTCACCGCTGAAACCGAAGGGCAGAATCATACCCACTGCCCCCGCAAGCAAGTCAACGCGCTGCGCGTTGTAAACAATTGCGTTTTCCCCGCTGGCCACTTCATTGGCCCTGGCCCTGTACATGCGGCCGGCTGCCAGGGCATTTGTACCCAGGGCAATAATTTCCACTCTTGACGCGGGCAGTGCCATGGCCAACTTTTCCACGATCTGGGCACCTATTCCGCCCCCCTGGCCGTCAATAACAGCTATGCGGTACATTTTGTTTTTACTCATTATGTCTCCTCACCAATTAATTTCCTCCGGGGTAATCCTTGAAATAAAAAAACCATGAAGTTCACTCCACTTCCTGTGAAGTCTTAACCTCCATGGTTAATTTGCTTCTTAAAATCGATTTTAAAACTCTATAAACCTTTACCGGCCAATGGATGGTCCTTTCCATCCTTTGTATACTTATTCAATGTTTCTGTTTCTAATCCTGCCGCCTTTTAAAAATTTTTTCATTATATAAACAGCGCCTCTTCCAACCGGTATTACTTCCTGGTCTCAAAACACAAGTTGTTTATTCACCAAGTGTCATTTATTTATTGAACTTTCGCACCCTTGAAACTATTGCTATATAAGGCTTATAAGGGATATTCAAGCCACAAAAACTACTTGTACCAGTCAATATGCAACATTCCACTGAAGCATGAAAAAAGAAATTATCCGGTATTCTGTAGGAACGAGCCAATAAGGCTATTGGAAAATTTTTCTTCAATACATTTAAAGATTCTTGTTTTAGTTAAATCTTGGTAACTTTTTATTGGACCATATTCGATAGATATGTTTTCTAACATTAATTGCAATAGCTCTTTAAACATATCCCAAAGTTTTTCAGCTATACTCTTTTCTTGTAATTCACCAGCGAGATGTTCAAACAAGCAGCCTATGGTAGTATAGTCGCCTGCCCTCTTTTGATATACGAGTATATTGTAAAGGATGTAACAGATGGTAAGGCTTGCAATCTGGCTTGTAAATGACCTGGCCTGACATTTGCCAATTCGGAGGTAGCTCTTGCATTCTTTAAAAATGACTTCGATACCCCAGCGAATGGAGTAAATTTCTATAAATTGATTGAAATTAAGCCTGGTATCTGTTGAAAGGAAAAGTTTCCAGTGCCGCTGGTGGCTACCCTTAGCAAAGTAGAGCCTTACAGGGCCCACACCTTCATAGTCAACAATTGTTTCGTAATATCTAACTCTGTTTTTACGATTTCGTTTTCCCTTACCGAATTCTTGTTTCAGCTCTGCCAGGATATGGTTAGCATTCAATGACTGCCCGAAATAGTTATACTTCCGTTTATCCTTTTTTACTGCACAAATGGCATGTACGGTATTTTGGTGAAGATTTCTAACTGCTTGAAGCAATTTGCGCGAAGAATACCAGCTGTCCATTACTACATATCTAAATCTGAACCCATTTTTGGCAGCTCTTTTTATCATCTCTATAGCTACTGTAATTTTATCTTTGTCACACTCTTTACGCCTGGCAAAGGCAGGGGAAATTTTATCCAGGCTGCTTTTAAACTGTTTCCTTTGATGCTTTCTTTTAAGTTTTTTCTCGGAATGCAGGGAGGTATCCAACACTTTATAGCTGATACCGTCATAATGGGCGAGAACTAAATTCTTAAACCCGTGCAAAGTCTTTTTTAACACATGGTCAAAAATGTATGATAGTTTTTCAATGCAAAGTCCGGTTTTTACCAGAGCTGAGTCATCAATAATAACTGCGCTTTTCTCGTTTAATTCCTTATCTTTTCTTGAACCGGTGAGAGAATCGAACCGCTTGGCAACAGAGAGCAAAATTCTTCTCCAGTCAATGTCAGGATTATTTAAAAACCGGTAAAGTGTATCCTTTTGCATGGTTGCAACTTTTTCAAAATGTTTGCGGTAAAAATGGCAAATGGACTTTGCCCCCATAAGTGGCAAAAACAGCAGTATGAAGATAATATCTTCAACAGAAAAGCCCTGCTGTTTTTGAACTCCATATTGTTTGAAGGCAATTTTTAACTTGAATTGGTGAAACATGTTGGTTATGATATTGGTAGTATCATAATCATGCCTGTTAAAAATTTCATCAATTTCGGTTAAATCTTGCCACATATATTTCCTCTCCTTGTTATGTTTGGTTTTGCACCTTAATTATAACAAATGAGGGAGCATATGTGGCATTATTATTGAATAATTGCCGATTTAGCCCCATTATGGATTTCTGTATATTAGCTATTTTTATGGGTTCAAGTAACTGGAAATAAATTGCTTTCCTTGGTTTGTCAGCTTTTCACAAGGATGCGAAACTTTAATATTTATTTACCAGGTGGTTCCAGGGGTTCCACCACTTCCCGGGATACATCTTCCGCCGTGGCACCCGGGTAAGGGGTAATCACGTTAACGGTGGGGGGAGCCGTATCGGGAAACAAAGTTACTTCCAGGTTCTGCTTGGCATATAACCCGGAAAAGACAATGGCAATAATTAAAGCGAAAACGGTATAACGGTGCCGGATAAAAAATGCTGGCCACTTCATAACCGGGTTTCCTCCTTCAGCACGTATACCTCCCGGCCGTCATAAAGTTCTGCCGGCGGGTTTAAATATGTCAGACTACGAGGATGCACTTATTGCTACCTGTGCCAACCGCAACAAGGTTGACTGGATTATCTCACGCAACACAAAAGACTTTATAAACTTACCTGTACCGGCAATTACTCCGGAGGATTTCTTAACAAAATTTTTTTAGCATCTTTATTTAATCACATTTCCAAATCCACCATCCTCTGCTGCCGTCTTGGTTCTTCCGCTTTGCATGATATACATCTATTCCGAAATGAAGTCCCCCAGTGAAAGGAACCGATACTGACGCCGAATAATCAAATTAGCCTCCGTCATTGTCGGTTACGAATTCGCCGTCAAAGAGGGAGGCTAACAACACATAGCAAAAGGCGCATTGATTACAAAGGTTCGCGCACAATAAATGGCGTACCTAACGGTTTGGCATAATGAGTCATTTTGTCAGCACAAAAGAACCGTCCCCCTGTGTTAAGCAGGTTTGAATAAAATGATAAATTGGGTATAATATAAAAAAAGTAAAACAAAAGAGGTGAGAGTATGGCTATATCTAAATTATCCTACAAAGGTCAAGTAGTAATCCCTAAGCAACTAAGAGAAAAATACGGCCTAAAGCCAGAAAGTAATGTTCGGATTACGGAAATTGATGGCCATATAGTCATCATACCAATATTTGATGACCCTATCAAAGACACCCGGGGAATCCTAAAAAAGAAATATCCTGAAAAGACATTATCAGCGCATGAAATAATAAAAGAATACCGGCAAGAAGAAAAAAATTTAGAGTCAAGTAAGGAGGCCAAGTCTTAGTGGAAAGGTATGTCCTGGACAGCTATGCTGTTCTCGGTTATTTTCTGGACGAGCCGTGCGCAGACACAATATCTACAATACTAGAATTAGCAAAAAATAACGAAACTAAAATATATATGTCCTGGGTTAACTTGGGTGAAGTTTACTATATGATACAGCGAAGGTATGGACGCAAAGAAGCTATTGAGCTTATCGAAAACTTAAAAGCTTGGCCTGTTGAACTGGTAGAAGTTTCAAATGAACAGGTAATTACAGCCGGTGACGTTAAGGCAAAATTCCCACTGTCTTTAGGAGACTCATATGCAGCTGGCTTAACTATACTCGTGCAAGGAATTCTTCTGACTGCAGATAAAGAATTTCAACCACTTGAGAATCAGCTTATAAAAATACATTGGTTGGCAAAACACCAGTAGTTCATAACGTGGCGGGGGACTGTCCCCATATACGAGCACGGGGAAGCCTGTCTGTTCTTGCCATGCGACCAGACAGGTGTTGCCTTCTGCACAGTCCACCGCATCGGCCTTCCCGTTGAAGGGATTTCGGGGCTCAATCACTTCAGCATACCGCTTCCGGCCTGCTAGTTTGAAGAACTAAAAAAGCACGGCAAGAAATTGTAGATTCTCATTTTCATTTGACCAGAACCTGTACCGTATTATCAGATTGAACAATCTGAAGCTATAAGCAATGCTAAAACAATCTGAGATCAGCTCTCAAATTAAATTAGAATTTCCACTAAGTCAGTCCGTCAGTCCTTAACCAAATATTACCTTTCAAACTGGTTTCCGAAAAGGTAGAATATATGCTGGAAGTGATCACCATGCAGCAAATATTCTATACCTCGGTATCCCCTGAAGAATATCAGCGCTTGTTGGAAAATACCCCCCCAACACAACCTTTGTCTGGAAAGCATCAGAGGAAGGTGTTATGATCTCCGGAAATGGTACCAAATAAGCTTCAAGCGCTTGAGGCCTCCAAAATTTTCAAGATAAGGAGGTCTGGTCATGCTCGATGAAAAAGAAAGAGAAAAAATCGCCCTGAAAAAATTCTCTCTGGTTGCACCGGTCATAAACGGGCAGGCGGATAACCAAAAAAAGTACTTTAAAAAGCTGGCGGCCGAACCCATCGATATGCCGCATTACGGGTTAAAGCGCTATGCATGCGGTAAAAACCTTTCAATGGTGGCTGTATCTTTACAACCGGCACGGTCTCGAAGGACTGAAGCCGGGTTATCGTTCGGACCGGGGAAAGAGCCGTCGGGTAACTGAAGAAATAGCGCTTAAGATTCAAGAAAAAAAGGCTGCAAACCCCCACCTCACTAACATTCAGTAGTACATTCGAAAAATCTCAAAGCCTTGAAAGTACAGGCTTTATTTTTTTGCCATTTTTCGCTTCACCTCAAAAACCCCTTGATTTTATATTGTGGTCAAATTTCTTAATATAGCTA
>JAALLO010000237.1_pt1 | contig 13968 bp, 13 predicted proteins | sample 7245941 | NCBI WGS metagenome assembly JAALLO01 (sample SAMN13049198, study PRJNA578106) | oil field metagenome | isolation source: filtered produced water from oil reservoir A2 | place: USA:offshore Texas | collected 2016 | reverse complement strand
ATCATTTAAATAGTTGTAAAGTTCAGCATTTATGTTTAAAATAGTAGATATAACTGGCATATTACTAACCTCCGTTTGTGTATTTGTGTGGTAACTTATATATAACACGAAGGTATAGTGATATGCCATATTCATTTTTTGGTAAATTTACCAATTTAACTTTTTATTTTGCAGAACTAAAGTTACAAATATTACTTCAACATAAAATGGGAAAATCCTCCTTGAAATAAGAATAAAAAATTTTAGATTTAAAAATAGGTTAAAAATATCGATAAATGAAGGAAAATTGATATAATTATAGAATAAAAATATTGTAGAATAAAAATATTAATGATAAAATAATCTTTTAGATTAAGATGCTACTAAAACTAAAATAAGAGAATTATTTAATTTGGTAAATTCTATAGCTGGTGTTTTTGGTTCTCTGTTATAGAATAAATAGGTATTTGAGTATATTGTAATTTTTTAGGAGGTGATACTCATGACAGTAACAATTAAAGATGTAGCAAAAAAGGCTAATGTATCAATATCAACAGTATCACGGGTTATAAATGACTCTAAACCCGTCAGTAATGAAATAAGACAGAGAGTTTTGAAGGTAATTGAAGAAACCGGCTATACTCCAAACCCCGTTGCAAGAAGTCTTGTCATGAAAAAAAGTCAGCTTATTGGTGTTATAGTACCAGATATTTCAAACTTTTTTACAGGTGAGATATTAAATGGGGTAGAAGAAATAGGAAAAATGTACGACTATGACATATTACTTTGTAATAGCTATGGGGAACTTAAGCAGGAATTGAGGTATCTAAACCTTTTAAAATCTAAGCAGGTAGAAGGTATAATTTTTATGACATGGAGACTTAAGGATGAACATAAAGAGTTTTTCGAAAAGGAAGACATTCCTGTAGTTATGATCAATAGAAATACTTCAGAACTTAATATTCCTGCTATTTGTATAGATCATTTTAAAGCATCGTACCAAATGACAAAGTACATCATTGACAGTGGACACAGAAAAATTGCCCTTATAAGAAGCGGAATAGAAAATGATGTATTTGGTGTTGATCAATATAATGGGTACGCAAAAGCTTTAAAGGAAAATAATATCAACATAGATGAAAGACTTATAATGAATGGTAACTTTAAGATGGAAGAAGCCTACAATTGTGTTCAAAAAATGATAGATGAAGATATTTTACCTACTGCTATATTTGCGACTACGGATGTTATGGCTATAGGTGCGATAAACTGTTTGGTGGATAATGGATATAAAGTTCCTGAGGATGTTTCAGTGGTAGGATTCAATGATATAAAACTTGCATCTATATACAGACCTAAGCTAACTACCATAAAGCAACCTATTTATGATATTGGTGCCGTAGCAATTAGAGTAATTATTAAAAAAATTAAAGGTGAAGAGATAGAGGACAACATCTTTATTTTGCCCCATGAATTAATTGAGAGAGATAGTTGTAGAAGAATTGATTAGGAAGAATATTTTTCTTTCTACTGACTAATAATAGACTTAAACAAAGTCGGTAGGAGGTGAAATTTTTGAAAAGGGTAGTTGTAGAAGATTCTTTAACTAATGTAAAATCCTATTTGCAACAGCAAGGCTATATTGTTGAAGATTTGGAAAACAATAAAAATAATCTTAAAGCATTTGATGTAGTAGTTGTATCAGGACAGGATAGTAACTTTTTAGGCATGCACAATACTTCTACCAGAGGTAGTGTAATCTCGGCAAAGGGTCTAACTCCACAGGATGTACTTAGTCAAATTGAAAATAGAATGAGCTAATAAGACCTCCTACAGGGAGGTCAATTTTATTATTAGGTTTTAACTATTGTAACTGTAGATTAATTTTGATAGTATATCTTTATATATTTTAAAAAGTTAAACAGGTGGTAATAATATGATAACTAATGATTTTTTGCCAATAAATAGAAAAGATATGGGAAAAAGAGGATGGGATAGGCTGGATTTTATTATAGTTTCTGGAGATGCCTATGTAGATCATCCCAGCTTTGGAACAGCTATAATATCTAGAATTCTAGAAGATGTAGGATATAAAGTGGGAATAATAGCTCAGCCTGATTGGAAAAACACAGATGATATAAAGAAGTTGGGAAGACCAAGATTAGCTTTCTTAGTAACTGCAGGTAATCTTGATTCCATGGTAAATCATTATACTGTAAGCAAAAAGCGTAGAAAAAGAGATTCTTATTCTCCAGGGGGAAAAATTGGACTGAGGCCTGATAGGGCAACTATAGTATACAGTAACTTAATTAGACAGGTGTATAAGGATATTCCTATTATTTTAGGAGGTGTAGAAGCCAGTCTTAGAAGATTTGCCCATTATGACTACTGGGATGATAAAGTAAGAAGATCCGTTCTCATAGATAGCAATGCAGATTTATTAGTTTACGGAATGGGTGAGAGCCAGATAATTGAGATAGCTACTAATTTAAATGAAGGACTTGATATAAAATATGTAAGACATGTACCTGGAACTTGCTATATAGTAGACAGCGTGGAAAACATATATGATTATAGAGTACTTCCCCGATTTGAAGAAATAGAAAAGGATAAGAAACTATACGCTAAGGCTTTCAAAATTCAATATGAAGAGCAGGACCCCTTTACAGGAAAAGTACTTGTACAGAAGCATAACAATAGATACTTGATTCAGAATCCTCCTGCTCCACCTTTATCAACTGTAGAACTAGATAGAGTCTATTCACTTCCTTATAAAAGAGATTATCATCCAGCCTACAAAAAATTCGGAGGCGTACCGGCCATAGAGGAAGTAAAGTTTAGTATAATCAGTCAAAGAGGCTGCTTTGGCAGTTGTTCATTTTGTTCTTTAACCTTCCATCAAGGAAGGATTGTTACAAGCAGAAGTCATAAGTCTATAATTGAAGAAGCTAAGAAAATAACCGATGATAAGGATTTTAAAGGTTATATACACGATGTAGGCGGACCTACGGCTAACTTTAGACAGGCTGCTTGTAAAAAACAGATGAAAGAAGGTTCTTGCAAAAATAGACAATGTTTATTTCCAGAGCCCTGCAAAAACTTAGATGCTAGTCATGATGATCTACTGGAGCTTTTGAGAAAACTGAGAGATCTTCCGAAGGTTAAAAAGGTCTTTATTAGATCTGGACTTAGATATGATTATATTATAAATGATAAAAATGATGAATTTTTTAAAGAGCTTTGCCGGCATCATGTAAGTGGACAGCTTAAGGCGGCACCGGAGCATGTATCCAATGAAGTATTAGAACTGATGGGTAAACCAAGAAAAGAAGTTTACGATGAGTTTGTGAGAAAATTTTATAATATTAATAAAAAACTAGGCAAAGAACAATATATAGTTCCTTATCTGATGTCAAGTCATCCTGGTAGTACTTTAAAATCTGCTATAGAACTTGCAGAATATTTAAGGGATATCAACTATTATCCAGAACAGGTACAGGATTTTTATCCTACACCTGGAACGTTATCAACCTGTATGTATCATACCGGGTTGGATCCACGAACAATGAAGCCAGTTTTTGTAGCTAAAAACAGATTGGAAAAGGCAATGCAGAGGGCACTACTACAATATAAAAATCCCAAAAACCATGATTTGGTTAGAAAGGCTTTACTTCTTGCCGGACGAGAGGATCTAGTTGGGTTTGGGCCAAAATGCCTTGTAAAACCAAACAATAAAAAAGTAGGACAACATAATCAGAATAGGGGTAATAGGAGAAAACCAAAGAAGAAAAAATTTAGAAGATAATATTTAGCTAAGGAACATGGAAAAAATGCCCCTTTGCTTTTATAGTGCACTTTACCCTGATAAAATTATAAATTATTAACAAATTTTGATATATTACAAATTTTTTGCAAATATGTGAAGGGAAAAAAGTATATATAAAGAATAGATATATAGTGGAATGAAGTTGTTAAAATCACAGGGTGAAGGAGAGAAAGGTATGTCTGTTATTTACATTGATGGAGAGAGCCTAAAAATAGAAGATATAGTGAAGGTGGCAAGAGAAAGTTATAAAGTAGAGCTTACTGAGGATGCTTTAAAAAAAGTTAAAAAATCAAGAAAAATTGTAGATGAATTTGTTGAAGGAGAAAAGGTGGTTTATGGAATCACTACAGGATTTGGAAAATTTAGCGACATAGCTATTTCCAAGGAAGAAACAAAGCAGCTTCAAAGAAACTTAATTATCAGCCATTCTTGTGGAGTTGGAAAACCCTTTGAAGAAGAGATAGTAAGAGCTATAATGCTTCTCAGAGCTAATGCCTTAGCTAAGGGTTTTTCGGGAATCAGACTGTCTACACTGAACACTTTAATCGAAATGCTTAATAAAGGAGTACATCCCATTATTCCTGAAAAAGGTTCATTAGGATCCAGTGGAGATTTAGCTCCATTATCCCACATGGTTTTAGTAATGATTGGAGAAGGAGAAGCTATCTACAAGGGTGAAAGACTTTCTGGAAGTGAGGCGATGAAGAAAGCAGGTATAGAAATTATCCATCTTACATCTAAGGAAGGACTGGCTTTAATAAACGGTACTCAGGTAATGACGGCGGTAGGAGCTTTAACGGTTTATGATGCAATTAATTTGCTAAAAATGGCGGACATAAGTGCTGCTATGACACTGGAAGCTTTAAACGGAATTACCGACGCCTTTGATGAAAGAATAAATTTGGTTCGACCACACAAGGGACAAAAAAATAGTGCCAAGAATTTATTAAAACTAACGGAAGGAAGCGGTATGACAACTAGGCAGGGAGAGATTAGAGTCCAAGATCCCTATACATTGAGGTGTATTCCGCAAATACATGGCGGCAGCAGAGATGCAATAGACTATGTAGCCGAAAAAGTAAATATTGAAATAAATTCGGCCACAGATAATCCTTTAATTTTTGCCGATGAAAAGGATGTACTATCAGGAGGGAATTTTCACGGTCAACCAATGGCACTAGCCTTTGACTTCTTAGGAATGGCTGTATCTGAAATTGCTAACGTTTCAGAACGAAGAATAGAAAGGCTTGTCAATCCACAGTTAAGCGGACTTCCAGCTTTTCTGACGGAAAAGGGAGGACTTAATTCTGGTTTTATGATAGCGCAGTATGCCGCTGCAGCTCTAGTTTCTGAAAATAAGGTTCTTGCTCATCCGGCCAGCGTTGATTCAATCCCTTCTTCAGCAAATCAGGAAGATCATGTGAGCATGGGAACTATAGCAGCAAGAAAATCTAGAGAAATACTTAATAATACTACCAATGTCCTGGCTATTGAAATGTTGGCTGCTGCCCAAGCTATAGATTTTAAAGAAAATAAAAAACTAGGTCTTGGGACACAGGTTGCATATGATATTATTAGAAGCGAAATTCCGACTTTATATGAGGATAGAATAATGTATAAAGATATAAATAAGTGTACTGATTTTGTGAAAGATAATAGGATAATAAAGGAAATAGAAAGGAAAATAGGAGAATTAAATTAACCATTTAAATTGACATATAAATGTTGCAAATGATAATATAAAATGGAAAAATAATATTTGGAGTGATAGTTTGTGGTTTCTAAAGAAAAAATTGATAGAATAAATTATCTGGCACGAAAATCAAAAGCTGAAGGCTTAAGCGAAGCCGAGAAAAAAGAACAAAAAAAGCTTAGGGAAGAATATCTGAAAAACTTTAGAAAAAATTTTAGAAAACAATTAGACTCAATTAAAATTGTCAAAGAATAACCGAAAGAATAAAAAGGGGGGGAATGAATGGCTGAAAAACAGTATGTAATATTTAAGCTGGGAAGTGAAGAATACGGCGTAGATATCATGAGAGTAAAGGAAATAAGTGAGTTTAAAGAAAGTACAAAGGTTCCGAATTCACCCTATTTTGTTGACGGAATAATAAATCTAAGAGGAGAAATAATCCCTATAATTAATTTGAAAAAGAGATTTAATATCGAAAGTGAAGGAATTAATTCAGATACTAGAATAATTGTTATTAATTTAAATGAAAAAAATGTTGGATTTGTAGTAGATGAAGCATCCCAGGTATTAAGAATAAATGATGAAGATATCGATCCTGCACCGGAAATAATTGCTGGAGTCGACCGACAATATATAAATGGCGTAGGAAAAATAGATGACAAAATTGTAATACTACTGGATCTAGAAAAGATACTCTCAGACAAGGAAAAAGAAAAAATAGAGGAAATGGAATAATATAATAGAAAATGTTGATAAAAAAATGGATTTTGACAACAGTATAAGGCATGATTCGCACAATTTATAGTATATAATTAGGACATAGATACTATATATAGGGGTGTGTTAAATCATGAAAAAAGTACTGTTGTCTTTTTTGCTGCTGATAGCCATTTTAGTTAATCAAGAACTGATTTTTGCTGTAGAAAAGACAGATGAAATTTACAATAAGGATAAGGTAGAAGAAACAAGAACTGTTGTAAATAAGTTGCTGAAAAGGCGATCAGAGTTGTGGAATAGAATGTTTTCAAAGAATGTAAAAGCAGAAAATATCTGCAAAGAATTAGAAGAAATTGTTATTGATCCTCTATTGTCATACGATATCGATGCTTTCAAGAAACTCAAAAGTGAATATACAAACATGGATAAAATATTAGATGTAAAGGTTGTAGAGGTAAAAAATATAAATTTTGGTAAAGATAAAATGACTGTAGAAATAAAAGTTGAGTGGTTTATGGAAGGAATGGAAAAAAAATATAAAGAGAATATATCATATTGTATGACACTGATGAAAGACGTTGAAAAGTGGAAGATTAGTGATTATAATATATTATAGTTTGGTACATGGAGCAGTAGTAGAATACTGCTCTTTTTTATGTCGAAATTTATAAAAATTCAAAATATTAATTAAAAGTAAATATACAGGTAAATAAACCTATTTAATATTTTACTTTATTCCTATATAATATTAATATGAAGATATTTCGAGTAATTTTGCACTAATATTTTTTACTGAGGTGTTTTGATGGCTAAATCAGTTGATATAAAAGTTTTAAATGAGATTGTGGATAAAACTATACACGCAATTGAATCGGGCAAAAAGGAAATATTTGAAATATCAGAGAAAGCTAGAGATGACTGTAGAGAGATTGAAGATGAACTTATTAAGCTTAAAAAGAAAATCCTTAAGATCATTGAAGAATCTGACAGACTGGAAAAGCTGGAAAAGGAGAGCAGAAAAAGACTGTTAGAAGTTAGTAAAAACTTTACAAAATTTACCGAGGAAGATATAAAACAGGCCTATGAAACTGCAAAAGACCTTCAGGTAAGCTTGTCATTAAAAAGGCAGGAAGAAAAGGACTTAATAAAGCAGCGAACCATTCTCGAGATGAGGCTGAAAAAGTCAAAAGAGGTAGTAGAAAGATCGGAAGCTCTTGCATCAAAGGTGGGTGTAGCTTTAGGCTATCTTAGCGGAAATCTTCAAGGTGTATTTGAACAGTTAGAAGATATACAGCAGAGGCAGTCAATGGGTATTAAAATAATAAAGGCTCAAGAACAGGAGCGTCAAAGGGTTTCAAAAGAAATTCACGACGGACCAGCCCAAACCATGGCAAATATAGTTTTAAAAGCTGAATTATGTGATAGACTTATAGATTTGGATATAGAAAAAGCAAAGAATGAACTGAATACATTAAAGGGTGTAGTTAGGGAGAGCTTAAAGGATATAAGAAAGATTATATATGACCTAATGCCAATGTCTCTTGACGATTTAGGACTTATTCCTACTATTCAAAGGTTAATTCTAAACTTTGAAGAAGAAACAAAAATTAGCGTAGACTTTGTAGTAAATAATAAAGGTGAAATAAAAGAGTCTATAATACAGCTAACAATTTTTAGAATTGTACAGGAAGCATTAAACAATATAAAAAAACACTCTAAAGCCCAAAATGTTATTATTAGAATAAATATAGGCACAGAAAAAATATACCTTAAAATAATTGATGATGGAATAGGATTTAATGTGGGTGAGAAGGTGGATTCCTTTAATACTAAGAGTGGTTTTGGACTCTATAGCATTAGAGAACGAGTCGACCTTTTAAAAGGCAAGATTGAAATAGACAGCGAGTTAGGTAAAGGTACTAAAATTAATGTTATAGTTCCATTGTATGAAGGAGAGGATTAATGTGACTGATAATAAGATTAGAACGTTGATTGCAGATGATCATTCCTTGATGAGACAAGGTTTAAAACAGATACTGGAGATTGAAGATGATATTGAAGTAGTAGGATTAGCAGCAGATGGTGAGGATGCAATAGCAAAATGTTTGGAATTAAAGCCTGACATAGTTCTGATGGATATAAATATGCCTAACATGAACGGAATACAGGCTTTAAGAAGGATAAGGGATATGGGGCTAGACATTAAAATTATTATGCTTACAATACATGATGATAGAGAATATTTATTTGAAACCGTCAATATAGGTGCAGAAGGATACGTTCTAAAGGATGCGGAATCGAGTAGTCTGATTAATGCTATAAGGAGCGTCTACGAAGGGGACTCATATATACATCCTAGTCTGGCATCTGAATTTGTAAAGGAATATAAAAAAAGAGGAAGAGGCTCTGCAAAGGAGCTTGGTAAGGAAAATCTAACTAGAAGAGAATATGAAGTATTGACCCTAATTGCAGAAGGCCTAAATAATAAAGAAATAGCTGAAAAACTATTTATAAGTGAAAAGACTGTAAAAAACCATGTTTCAAATATACTGAAAAAAATAGGTGTAAGTGATAGAACGCAGGCTGCAATATATGCATTTAAGCATAACATAAAAAAGATTTAGTTTTGGACTAAATCTTTTTTGATAATGAAAAAACTTTTGGGAAAAATAAATTTTACAAAGTAATACAAATAACTAAATGCTTTGTTGACAAGTTATGGTAGCAAAATATATAATAAATTAAAATATACATATAAAAAAAATTTTACAATGGAGGGATGTTCCGTGCAAAGCGATTTAAAAAAAATACATAGCAGTATAACCCATAAATTTAAAAATGCTTGGGAAGCTTTAGAGGAAAATGATAAAAAGTATGTGTTTGATTTTTCCGATGAATACAAGAGCTTTTTAGATAAAGGAAAAACTGAAAGAGAATGTGTAAAAGAAATAGTTACATTAGCAAAGGCGCAAGGTTTTAAAAGCTTAGAAGAAATCATAAAGAATAAAGAAAAAATTAAAGAAGGTATGAAGGTCTATGCAGTAAATAGAGAAAAGGCTGTAGTACTCTTTGTTATAGGCAAAGATAAAATTGAAAAGGGTATGAATATTTTGGGAACACATATAGATTCCCCAAGATTAGATTTAAAGCCGTTTCCTCTATATGAAGACGGTGAACTCGCTTTGCTTAAAACCCATTATTATGGTGGAATAAAGAAATATCAGTGGGCTTCATTACCTCTTTCATTACATGGAGTAATATTTAAGAAGAGTGGAGAAAGGGTAGATATTGTGATTGGAGAAGAGGAAGATGACCCAGTATTTTTCATAACCGATCTGCTTCCACATTTAGCAAAGGACCAAGCAGCTAAAAAGCTTGCTGATGCAATTACTGGTGAAGGATTGAACATTATTATTGGGAACATTCCTTTAGGCGACAAAGACATAAAAGAAAAAGTTAAGTTTAATGTTATGAAAATACTAAATGAAAAGTATGGCATAGAAGAAGATGACTTTACTGTGGCTGAGATTGAAATTGTTCCGTCAGGCAAGGCTAGGGATGTTGGGTTAGATAGAAGTATGATAGCAGCCTATGGCCATGATGATAGAGTATGTTCCTTTGCCGCATTAAAATCTATATTTGAAATTGAAAAAACAGAAAAAACCTGTGTAGCAATGTTTATGGATAAAGAGGAAGTAGGAAGTATGGGGAATACTGGGATGCAGTCAAGATTTTTTGAAAATGTTTTGGCAGAGCTGATTGCATTGCAAAGTGAGGCCTACAGTGATCTTTTAGTTAGAAGAGCATTGAGTAACAGTAAAATTTTATCAGGAGATGTTGGTGCTGGATTTGATCCAAATTTCCCTGATGTTCACGATAAAAGAAATGCTCCATATGTAGGAAAAGGTGTTATATTAGTAAAATATACTGGAGCAAAGGGTAAAGCAGGGTCTAATGATGCTAATGCAGAATTCTTATCGGAAGTAAGAAGGATATTCAATGAAAATGATGTCATATGGCAGATTGGTGAGCTAGGAAAGGTAGATCAGGGCGGCGGAGGAACTATAGCCTATATTCTTGCAAACTATGGTGCCGATGTTGTAGACTGTGGAGTACCGGTATTAAGTATGCACGCTCCCTACGAATTGATCAGCAAAGTAGACTTATACATGACTTACAAAGCATATAAGAGTTTTTTAAAAGGATAAATAGAAAAACCTCGCCAAAACTTCGCAGGCGGGGTTTTCATATTACCGTATCTTTATTTTGAAGAACAAATTTTTTGAAGGTTTCGGTCAAAGGAGATAAAGCTCTATTTTTATGATATACAAAATAAAACTTTCTTTTTATATCAAAATCCTTTATAGATATTTTTTTGATTTCTTGATTATTTATATTTCTAGATATAGCCCTTTCCGAAATAAAGGTAAGCCCCATTCCCTTTCGTACTAGTTCCTTTATGGTTTCAGTATTTTCAACAAAAGCTACTATATTTAAGTCCTCTAAAAATATATTATGTTTAATAAGTGATTCCTCAAGGGCTTTTCTAGTTCCTGAATCCTCCTCTCTCATGATGAGGGGTTTTTTACATAAATCTTTAAGATCAATTAAGTCAATATAGAGATACTTATCCTTACATGGGGCTGATAGGACTATATTGTCATCCATTATTTCTATATATTCGAGCTGTTTGAACTCTTGCTTTGCACCTACAATGCCAAAGTCAATTTCTCCTCCTAGTATTTTATCTATTATCTGCCCTGTAGCATATTTTTTCAAATTGTATTTGACTTCTGGATATTTTTTGCTAAATTCTATTAAAAGATCTGGAAGATAATATTGTTCAGGTATGGTGCTTGCAGATATTTCCAATATTCCTTCTATTTTTCCCTTAAACTGATTCAGCGAAAAAATGGCAGATTCCTTTTTATTAAGAATATCAATAGCATGTTTGTAAAGCAGTTCTCCTGCCTGTGTTAAGGAAATATTTTTATTAGTTCTATTAATCAAAATGGTTTTCAACTCTTTTTCTAGATTCTGAATGTGGTTACTTATAGTAGGCTGAGTTAAAAACAAATGCTCTGCAGCCTTTGAAAAACTTTTAAGTTTTGCTATAGTTACGAAAGTTTCCAGTTGTTTAAAATCCATTAACAACACCTCAAAATTATATCATATGATAATATTATCATTATTGTTTTTGATTTTCAAATGTTTATAATAAATAGTATAATCATTTTAAGATATTAATAAACTTGATAATAGTTACCGGTTGCTATAAGACCTGTTCCTGACTATCATTTTAAAGGAGAGAAATTTAAATGGATGAACAAAAACTTAGGTCGCTGCTAAAGCAAGGTGAAGGTCCTAAATTAGACTATAAAGAGCATATAAATATAAATATGGAATCGGGCAAAAAAGAATTGGTAAAAGATGTTATAGCCATAACAAATAGCCAAGGGGGAAGGGGACATCTAATAATAGGAATAAAAGATAAAACAAGAGAAATCATCGGTATAGATGCCTGCGATTTGAATGAAGAAAGGCTTCAACAGATTATTAGTAACAGATGTGATCCTCCAATAAATGTAAGGGTAGAGTTTATTGAAATAGAAAGTAAAACAGTAGGTGTTATAACGATTTTCAGAAGCTATAAAAGACCCCACCAAATGAGACAAACGGGTGCATTTTATATAAGGAGGGGATCTACTACAGATGTAGCTAGAAGAGATGAAATTGCCAGTATGCTTCAAAGCGGTGGAATAATTAATAATGAACAAATACCGATATACAATGCTGGTCTTGATGCACTAAACCCAAAATTGATAACCAATTATTTAGAAAAAATTAATTTAGATATCAGAATTAATGGAGATACAGAAGATAATATACTTCTAAACAACTTAGGAATAGTTCAATACGATAAGGATAGCGAACAGTTTTATCCAACTATAGGGGGAATATTATTGTTTTCAAATAATCCCCAAATATACCTCTCTCATACAGGAATAAAGCTTATTTACTTTGATAAAGAAGGAAGAAAAGCAAAATATTTTAGAGGTAATCTTATTAATCTACTGGACAATACCTTAAGCTATATAAAAAGTATTTTAGCCAGTTCAAATTACCCCATCGAAGCAATAGAAGAATCAATTGTTAATGCAGTAGTACACAGGGATTACTTTGACTATTCTCGGGAGATATTAATATTACTTGATGATAAGAAAGTAGAAATAAGTAATCCAGGAAGCATTTCACAGGGAGAAAGAATAAATAGTATAATAAGAGAACAAAATCCATTTAGGAGAAATAGTTGGTTATATCATACACTTCTGGTTCTTGATGAAAAAGATAGATTTGTAAATAGTGGATTGGGACTTCAAAAGATCAAAGATTCATTTAAAAATATAGGAAAAGTAAGATTTTTGAATTTAAGAAAAAAGAATTTATTTAAAATAATACTGCCAGGTTTGGGATCAGCTTTTACACAAAAAAAGATTAGCATCACAGATTGAGCTTTTATAATATGATGGATCTTTTATAAAGTATATAATGGTCCAGAATTAGAAGTTTCAAAAGCATTAATAATTATTGTAGCCTCTCAAATCATAAGTAGCTTATTTATAGACATATTTATCGCTAGTTCCTTATAGATATCCTTCAATAATCCTCTTCAGGCTCCGTAGAAGAGCTGTTTTATGAAAAATTTAGAGGTAAAAACAGCTTTTAGGAGTCGCTTCAGAGGAAACATTGAAGAATATTTGAAGCTATACTGTTTTAGTGTTGACAATCCACAACATCAACAAAGAGTAAAAGAAATTATGATTTACCAATATTTAAACAAGAAGAGATTGAAGTTATTAATGACTTGATTGGAAAGTTTAAAAATTTAAGTTGTAACGAGATATCGGCATTTTCTAATAAAGAAGATGCATGGATTGAAAATAAAAAAAGAAACTTAATTAACTGAGCAAATTTCATATTTCTAAATTGTTGATTTTACTAAATTTAATTATAAAATTTCAGCAAGAAACTAAATTAGAAATGATTTTATCTCAAATTGATGTTTCTAAATTTGCTAATAGTCTAAGAAAATCTAGTGGTTCAAAGGGCCCAAAGGGCTATGAGCCAACATCTTTAATATATGCTTTAATAGCTATGCAAGTAGAAAAAATTCAAACAATAAAAGATTTAGTCCAAAAACTTAAAGAAAATCCTGTTTTAAGATACTGTTGTGGATTTGAAGTTCTTGGCAAAGTACCGTCAGAATCCAATTTTAGTAGATTTTTAGATAAATTAGTTGAAACTGATGAATTAGAAAAATTATTTCATGAGTTGGTAATAAAAGCAAAAGAGCTAAATATTATAGATGGCGATAGCATAGCTATTGATTCAACTAAATTAAATTCTTATGAGGCTGCAAAGCCGAAAAAATTACTGTAAATGATGGAACAAACCCTAACTGGGGAATGAAAAAAGATACTAATGGTAATAACATAAGATGAAGAATTTAATCCAATCTGCTCCGCAGGATTTAAATTGGTATATTGGGGTAAAGATGGAGATTATCTCAAATTTAGGTGCCCTCATGCTTTAGGTAAATGCAATTGTCCCTTTGGGATGAATTGGTGCTCATCATCTAACTATGGATATACTTTAAAAATCAATTATAAAGAAAATCCAAGAATATATGGCTATCCTTTAAGGTCTTCTAGTCAGTGGCAAAAATGATATAATAAAAGAACATCAGTTGAAA
>JAALLO010000221.1_pt1 | contig 14082 bp, 17 predicted proteins | sample 7245941 | NCBI WGS metagenome assembly JAALLO01 (sample SAMN13049198, study PRJNA578106) | oil field metagenome | isolation source: filtered produced water from oil reservoir A2 | place: USA:offshore Texas | collected 2016 | reverse complement strand
CAATTAGATGAATTATTACCTTGGTCAAACTCAATCCCTGAGGAGTGCAAGGTTACTAACAAAGATTAGTATAATATAAAGCCCTCATCTTGGCTAGGTGGGGGCTATTTGACGCTTACTTTGTAAATGATGAAAAAGTAAAATCCCTACTGCATAAGTATAAATTAGTGCAAGAAGATAAAAGTAATTTAAACAAACAGCAACAAAATGAAGTTTTTGTTAATCTGTATTATTTAATGGAGCCTCTTTTAAAATGGACAATAACAGGGGATATAACCAAAATCTATTCTCCAAAGGTTAGAAAGCAAAAGTATGCTAAACTTATTAAACTGCAAGAATCATTATTGTCTGATGAAAATGGCAAAAGTTTTAAATTTAGATTTGATTTTACCTCTGCTTTAGAAAAATACCTGAAAGATTATATCCAACTATATGGATATATAGATGACAGTCAGCCTTGTAACTATTCCTTAATTTATCCCTTCTGGAAACTGATAAATAAGATATCTTTAGAAAAAATTGAAAAATCAATAGAGAAATATGATAATCAATACTCCTATTACCTTACTGTCAAGTTCTGCGACCAGTATTGGAATTATATATATAAATGTATCAGGAGAGATTTGAGGATACAGGTGCTTAGTATAGACAGAATTAAACATGAATGCTCTTCAAATGACACAACTAATTCTTTTGATAAATTCCAATATAAACACAATATGTATACTCATATAGGCACTGACAGCATAGACGGTATTTTTTCTAGTATTAAAGGAATATTAACAGAAAAAGAACAACAATTATTAAATTTGCTCATGGACGGATATACTCTTACAGAAATTGCCCAAATACTAAATATTACTCCTGAATATTCCCGCAAAATAAAATCTAGGGCTGTGAAAAAGATTCGCAGCCATCTATGCAGAATGACATAGTACTCTGTATCCATAGAAGTCCATATTACTGAATTAATATTCTATGCACTCATATGGCTTGATATATTTTTATTCCGTCTTTTATTTTAACCTTTATACTTTTTTAGTCCTGTTGTTAATATATATGTAATTAGTTGAAACTGTATAAACCTTTGAATTCAAAAGGTTTAAAGCATTTTTATGGCGACAAAATTAACTTTAACCATATAATTGACGCATTACAAGAAAGAAAAAATTTTTGAATTTGACAAAATATAAAAATATATTTGACTTTTATATTTATCCTTTCCTATAATGCCATAAAACTTTGGAAAGGAGATGGTGCTTTATGAAAAATAAGCATCTTAAATCAGAAGTCGCTAATTTACTTGAAACTGTTGATAAGACTTTTGGTAAAGATTCTGTTCAGTATCAAAATTTGGACTATTATTTTGATATTCTAGTAACTGTCTATGAATACAACTGCGACAGTGAAAAAGACTTGCTGGGCAAATTAAAAGATTTAATAAATAAACTTTCTGAAAAAATACCAGAATTGACTCCTGAACAGTTTAAAGAAAAATACCCCAACATAAGCGAAATGATTAATTACCTGGATGAATGGCTAACCGACTAATTATCTTTTAAGGCTTCCCAGTTTTATTGCTGGGAAGCCTTTTTTATCAATGTTAGTTAATTTATTAATACAAAGTGTTCCAACTATACTTTATGGCTTTTTTACTGAATTTTTAGCGAAAATTAAATATATAATTCCCAAAATCGCTAATGTTGCAAAAACAACTGTAAACCAGTAAGAAGAAATTTGACCTGACAAATAAATTGCTGTTGGTCCGTCTGCACCGCCTATGATTCCTATTGAGCCTGCTTCTCTTGTATCTATATTGAATTTATGAGATAAATATAATGGCAATAAGGAACTAAAAAATAAACTGATAAATGCCACTAAAGCACATATAACAGTAAATATAGTAATCATCTTTATTAATTTTTCTTTTTTCATGCCTTATTCACTCCAAACACGCTCATATTTTTACTAAAGTACCGTACCCTCCACTATTTACTTGCTTTTATAACATTTCCTCCGCTTGTTTTGTCAATGATAAATAAAGCATTACCATTTATAACAGGACTACTAATTTGTGTAAAATCAGCATCACCCCTATTGAGAGTAACATCCAAAACTACTTTATTATCTTTTACAAAAACTAATTTATGAAATATATCATCATCCAGTGGATGCTCTCCGAGCCAGGTTTTATCATATATCAGATAACCAATATATGTATCGGCAGTAGTCCATTTTGTTCCTACTATTTTCTGCATTTCTGTTCTGCTGGTATAAGGACGAATAATATACATCCTTTCCCATTCAAAAGGAGTTATATTTTTCATATCAAAATATGATTCTTTCTGGATAGTTGTCGTAAGTTTATTTTTGAAACTTTCTAAGTGCTCATTATTGATTTTTTGACCACAAAAATTTATATAACTTGATGAAAACAGTATTAAAGGTATTATTAAAAATACTGATATAATAATTGTTTTGCTTTTGATTTTCATATACCTCCACCTCAAAAAGGATACATGCAATATTGCGCTACATTTTACCAAGAATGTCTATTTTCTATTATATAGTACAACCTAAGTTATTGATAGAGTCTTTTATATAGATTTTAATAAGATTTAATGGGTAAGAAAAAATTGATACTATTATTAATTATAATATACTATATACTTCTAACCTCAAGCCTCCTATCCCCTTTAACCTACAATCCCTATACTCCTGCTCTGTTTCAATTTTAGAATCACTTTTTTACCCCTAAACCCTTTAAACCGTTTCTAACTCCTTTTGCCTATTGAAAACCTACTGATTTGCTCCGTTTCTCATGTAAAAAGAATGGTTTCTAATAATTCATTCTTACTAATTTTCTTATTAAGGAAACCGTTTCTAAAATTGAGTTTTACGCTTCTATTATTCTCCTAAAAAGAAAGTTACTTTATACAAAAGCAAAATAGGGGAAGTAACTGCAACAAAGCAATCACATCCCCTATTTTGTCCGCTTATTAACTACTTCCTAGAATGTATTTTAAGAATATCATATAGCAATGTTATTTGTAAAGAGTCTGCCTTTATATTTCAATTTCCCATCAAACTATAGTTCCTCATAGTTCCTAACTTTTTATTCCAGTTCGTTTGGGGACTATGCATAAAGCAAGGAATAAGGAGTAAGGGGTAAGGCAGAATAAGACTTAATCTAAGCAAATTTATGGATTATTCAATATCTGTCCACCTATACTTTTATCCAAGAAAAAAGCAGGAAGTATTAAACTTCTCTGCTCATAAAGGTTAAAGGCTATAGATTATCAAACATATCGAATATGGTATCAGGCAATTCAGGTTGAGTACAGTCATTATCTTTTCTATTGTTCTCTATGGTAATTCTTCCACATTCTGCTATTGCCTCCTTTACAGCCTGTTTTACTGTTTCCTTGTCAAAATCCTTATCCCCTTTCCCCGTAAAACTTAACACTGCCTTTATAACATAATCTGTTTTATATTTTTGTGCAGAAAGTATGTTATATACCTTAAAATCCTCCTCCCTGTCCATGGAAAATGAGAGGTTTATCCGTTTTGTTGACATAAAATCACCTTCTTAGTTCCTGTTCAAGTAGAATCTTGTACCCACGTGCATTGGCAAACTGGTCAAGGTTTTCAATATACCTTATCTTATCCGATGATTCTATATATTTTCTTAACATCATACCCCCACCACCAGCAACTACTGTCGGGTTCCTGAATTCAAAACCGTATTCTAAAATCTTTGTCAACAAGTTTTCTACATATTCATTTGCCTTTATTTCTATCATTTTATTTATATCTGCATCAAATAAAACTGGCTGCTTACCTAAGATAATATCCTGTATCTGCTTTTCTGTCAGATTAATATTTATTTTTAATAATTCCTGCTGTATAGATGCAAACAATGTGATTGTACCGTTCGGCAGCGAATAGCAGGTCGCAGTGTTAATTATCCCGTTTTCTACTATGAAAAAATCTGTAGTATAGCCACCGATATCAATTACGTTTGCTACTGATACATTTTTATAGTCTTTGTAGATATTAATAAAGGCTGCGTAACCTTGGGGGTATACCCTGCAATCAGCAATATTAACCGCATAATCGCTTCCATTAAAACTAAACTTAATATTGTCCCTTATAAAGTATTCCCTGAATTTATGTTTCATTTTGCCGTAGTGGACGACAGGAAGCCCCACACCTAAAAATATATCTGCTTTCGGTTCTATCCCGGCTTTGTTTATTGCATCTGCTATTGCGGTCAGAGATAATATAAAAGCATCTTGATTTTGAGTCTTATCCAATTGAACGCTCGACCTGTTATTTCCTATGCTGTAGTAAATACCTTGATATATAAGTAGATTTTGTTTTGTAATAGGCTCTACATCAGATTTTGTAAAGCCCGACTGACAACTAAAACCCTCACTGCTTTTAGTATATGCATTCCCATTGTCTAATCCTAAGATAATCTTATTCTCCATAAAAATTCCTCCATTTCTTTAAAAAATTTAAGTTCGTTATAGTTCTTTTAATAAAGGATTCTTTAAAAATTCAAGTCTGTTTTACAAAAAAATTGCTTACCTGAATTGGTAAGCATACTAAAAATATAAACGATACGGAGGTTTTCAATCATGATAGAGTAAAATGCCTTGTTATTCGAAACAGGTATTTTATATGATATCTTTCTACATAAAGTCAAGCATTTTTTTATAAACTCTCTTCCGCCTTAGCCCTTTTCTCTTATCCTTTCACCCTTTCACTAATATATATGTATTTAGTAAAATTTATAAAAGCCCTGAAACTACAGCATTTATATGGGTTTTTAAGCGACAAAAACCATGTTAGGATATTAGTTCTAAGGTGTATGGACTAAGGATTAATTATGCATTATATATCTCCTTAACCCTATTACCCTTCAGTAATTACTTAGCAAAAATTCTTCTATCAGAATTTTACTTATCCCTATCCTTCCGTATAATGTGAAAAAATCATGAAAGGATGAATTTTATGAGTCAAAATTTATACATAAAAGATTTCAAGAACCTGAAAGTATGGCAGAAATCAGCAGCATTAACAAGTGAAATATACAAAATTATTAAGAAATTCCCTAAATTTGAAACCCATATAATTGTATCTCAACTTCTAAGGGCGTGTACTAGTATTTGTGCCAATATCGCAGAGGGCAACACACAATTATATAAAAGCAGAGAATACTACCACTACAATCTCGCCCTCGGCAGTGCAGGGGAGACCCGTAACTTCCTTACCATAGCCTTGATGAATGAATATATCACTAAAGATGAGTATGATGCATTGGAAGCAAGGTTAATCGAAATTATCAAAATGCTGCATGGGTGTATCAGAAAACTGGAACCTGAGCCAAGCAACGAGTCAAAGGATGCTGCTGTGGGTTGATTTAATATTACATAAAAATGAGCCTGTAATCGCAATCGCGTTATAGTAATATATTTTACAGGCTCATTCCTAAATAATATTAATTAACTGAGTTTTTTAACTTGGTCATTTATATCTCCTAGCCTCTCTATACACATCTTTAAGTTGTTGAGGCAAACTCCATTTCGATTTAAGAACATACTTATCATGCCTATGAATGTATTGAAATACATCATCAAGGTTGGTAAATTCCTGCTGAAAATGATAATTCTTATTTCCAAATTTTTTGTTCTGGTGATAAAGAAGGTACCGTTTCTTCCTAGTTCTTAGTATTATCCATAAATCTAGAACTGAATAGGCATATATAACATTCTGAGCAACTGTAACGCTGAGATTATATTTATTGCTTTCACAAACTTCATCTTCGCCAAATGCATAAGTACTATTACACCTTACGGTTTTCATTAATCAGCATCCCTTTTTGACTTATTTTATCGGGCCAAAAGGAGTAAGACAAGGGTCCAGCAGCAAAATTCAACTTTTCGAAAGCGTCAACGTAATGTTGATAAATTCGAAAAGTTCATAAGGTTATCCTTAATTCCTCCTTTTCCCATTGAGGAAAAACTCACTTAGCAAACCACAAGAATTATTCCAAAATTTATTACATAGCATTAGAATTGATTTATCTATCACGAAATCATGCTTATAATTTCAGAAAAAAATCAACGGGACCGTTGGATTGGGTGTGGCTGCACATTCAGTTCGTTCCAAGACATAAAAACCCTGTGAAGGATTACAAAATTTCTCCTGTAAGCACCTCACGTGTTTTTACTAAACTTTATTCTCTTTCACCAACCATTTTTTATTAATCAAACTTTGTTTTGATTGGAGCATAGTAAGATTGTTATAAATATTACATAAAAATTATCGATATTTTAATTTACAATGATAATATGGATTGTTAACTTTAAAATTAAAAATAACCAAAGGAAACAATCCATAAAATTCGTTCACTTTATATTAAAGAAATTTTTATTTTTAAGTGAACGAATTATAAACTTTATAGAATAATTATATTCGATGTTTAATGTTTGCTATCATTCCCTGTCCAATTTCTACAGACGCACAATATTTATCTACAAAACAAACTATAAATGATTCATTATATTTTGGAGGCTTTATTGTAAGAGGCCACATATGCTTACTTATGATGTCCTTCTCTATTTCATTTAAATCAAATACTTTAACAGCATTTTCAAGTGCTATATCTGGATGCCTGAATGCATGCTTCCCTCCACTTAGTTTTGTAGTTCTCCAATCATATAAGAATAAATCGTGCAGTAACCCACCCCTTGCAGCGGAAACATAATCTAAGCCTACATATCTACAAATCATATAACTGTAAAATGATACATTTAAACAATGGTCAAGACATGTCGTAAAGTAATGATGCCTATACCGATTCATCATTTTTACATTTTCATTTCTCAGCAAATCTTCAATGTAACTCTTATATTCCCTATAAATCTCGTTGTCTGCCTTTAACTTTAACCTTAATTCTTTTAAACTCATTTTGTACATATCCTCTAATCTCCTGATTAAGTTTGCCAACATTTAAAAAGCACAATTTAGGAAATGCCTGAAAAATCCTTTTGTATTTTATAACTTGTTCATGAAAATTTCCTAAAGGATATTGATAATACATCAAGACAACCTGCTTTAGGTCTATTATTTCTGTAACTGATTTTATTGTATCGAAAATAAAATAAATAATTATAATAGCCGTCATAATAAATTTCGTTGATATGTTCAAAAAAGCAACATACTTAACAGTTATCGGATGAGCAAAAGTAATCAGAATATAAGAAAGTATTCCCCAGAATATAGAATACTTTATACATACTCTCCCATGCAAATTTAAAAAGTTATTACTGTAATCCCACCATTTGCAGTTAAATATTTTCTCTAAAATATATCCAGTTATATATTCGAGTATTGTTGTTAATAACATAGCCAACAATATTTTAACCGTTGTTGACTCTGATACAATGCTAAGGCTATTATTCAAAAAAATTAGTAACTGAATAATCAATATTGCCCCAAATCCATATATGGGACAGAAAGGACCATGCAAAAATCCTCTATTAATAAATTTCTTTTTAGAAATACTAGCATAAATTGTTTCCAGCATCCATCCTATAAAAGAGTATAGGGCAAAATATATTACAATATCAAAAAAGTATTCCCCCACCGTTTCTTCCTCCTTACAATACTACACTCAGCATTACTCATAAATGACCTGACCGTAATGCTGAAATAATAAGAAACAATACTATTGCACCTGCAATAACCAGTCCAATTTTTAAAATTGTTATATTTAGAAAATATACCTCTACCCCTGTATGGGCACTCATTCCAGAACCTATAATAATGCCTGCAATGACGATACTGACTGCCAGTAACACCATACTAAATGAAAGACGGTTAAAAATTTTTTCTATTCGTTTCACAATTTTCTCAATATCCTTCATCTTAAACTGCATTGTAAAATCTTCATCTTCTATTTTTTCTAAAAAGTTCAGCATCGACGATGGGAATTTCCTTGCTAAATTACCATAATCCATAATTCCGCCAATAAATTCTTTTCCTATTTTTTCGGGCGAGAATATTATAAACATTAACTTTCCTGCAATTGGCTCTGCAACTTCTAAAATATTAAGTTGTGGGTCTAATTTTTCTACTAAACCTTCTAAAGTAACAAGTGATTTTGCAAGCATTGTAAACTCGCTTGGAATCACAATATTATAGGAAAAAGCAAGATGAAAAATCTCATTGAATACCTCCCCAATTTTTATCTCACTTAGAGGAACTGACAAATATTTATCCCTTAATGTATCAATATCCTTCTCAAGTTTTTTGATATTTACCCTTCTTGACATTGCATCTAATCCTAATATTCCTCGAATAATCAATTTGCTGTTTTTAAATGTAATCCCCATTAACATTTTAAGAAATTGGTTTTTCCGTTCCTCACTTAACTTCCCCACCATACCCAAATCCAAAAACGCAATTACATTCCCTTCTAAAACCATAATATTACCAGGATGAGGGTCTCCATGAAAAAAACCATCTCTTAATATCTGATTAAATATAGAAGTAGCAAGGTTATGAGCAATTACTTTACGGTTAAGCCCTGCTTTCTCCAGTGCTTCAAAATCATTTAACCGTATACCATCAATATATTCCATTGTTAATACACGACGTGTTGTATGAATCCAACTGATGTTAGGAACAATCACATCTTTATCTTTCATAAAATTTTTCTTAAATGTTTCTGCATTTTCTCCTTCAATTCTAAAATCCAGTTCATTTTTAATAGTAATTTCAAATTCCTGCACCATCTTACTAAAATCATATAGTTTCCCATACTTCGTATGATTGTCAATAAAATATGCGAGGTCCTTCAATATTTTTAAATCGAGGTCAATGTTCCTCTCTATTTTAGGTCTTTGAACTTTGACAACTACTCGTTTCCCTGATAGTAATTCTGCAAGATGAACTTGTGCAATGGATGCTGCCGCTAAAGGCTTTTCATCAAATTTCGCATAGATATTTTCTAGTGAGTCACCCAATTCGCTTTCTATCACATTTCTAACTTCTTCAAATGGAAAAGGCGGTACTGTATCCTGCAATTTTTCCAGTTCTTCAATTATATCCTGTGGCAGAAGGTCAGGTCTTGTACTAATGATTTGCCCCAACTTTATAAAGGTAGGTCCTAATTCTTCTAATGATAGCCTTAACCGCTGACCTACAGTAAGTTTCGTAAATTTATTTTCAGCCGTGTGTTTTACTATTCTCTTTCTTATATTTAAATAAGACAGGATGCCCATCTGGTCTATGAAAGTACCAAAACCATGTTTTACAAACACTAGAATAATTTCTCGATATCTTTTAATATGCTTATATCGATTAATAGCAATCAATTTATATCACAACCTATTTACAGTTTTTTGCATATACCACTTAATTTTTTATATGTTATTTTTTAGTCTTGACTATAAGTTAAGTTTTAAACCAAAGAAGGTCGGATGACCGAATTAATTGTCTCAGGTAAAAACATTGTTCACTTTATGATTGTTTTTTTACTTTTTTAATTCTTTCTTGAGATTACTAATATCATCTTTTGTTGCAATCTCTTGTTCATTTAGTATCTCTATGAGTTCTTGCCTAATAATCTTCTTTATATCTTTTTCTGAAAGTAAATCTTCTTTTCTAGCAATATTCATGTAATCCAATGATTCAATAATTACATCCTTTATCATTTTCTTAAAGTCTTCTCTCTGCTCTTCTCCCTTTTTTACTAAGTCATTAACTAAATCTTTTGCATCTTTTCTCGCTACTTCACCCTTGTTCACTAATTCATCTACTACTGCTTCAATTTTTTCTCTTGAGTATAAAAATAAACCAAGTCCAATATTAATAGATTTTTCAAGTATACCTGGCATACCCATCTCCCTTTCTTTTTACAAATTTATTCAAATAATATCTGCACGGCGTTTAATGCTTCCGGCAAATCTTCTTCTTCGTCATCAAGTAAAACCTGTATAGCCGTCCCAAACATTGCACCTAAAATAAGTCTTGATAAAGATTTTGGTGAATATCCTTTTAGATGCTTTATTTGAAGATTATTCAAAATGTACTTTTCTATCATATTCGATAGTTCCTTGAATAAATTGCTTAATAAACCACTAAAAGTAGGTGTCCAAAGTGCTAATCCTGTAAAATCATATAGTAATTTAAAAAGTTCTGGATTGTACTTTAGTAAATCTCGAAAATATTTTATCAAAGATAATGCTCTTTCCTTAGGGGATGCCTCTACCGTTAAGCACTCCTCAATCTCTAATAAATATTTTCCAATCATCATTTTTACTACTTCTGTAAATAACCCTTCCTTATTCTTATAGTAATAGTTTAACTGGCTAAGGACAACACCTGCTTCATCAGCAATGTCTCTCAATGAAACATTGGCGTAGCCTCTAGAAGATATACATTTAGAAGCAGCCAATAATATTTTTTCTGATTGGTTTAGTTTATCAGTTTCATCAGCCACGCTCTTTCTCTCCTCCTTTAATTCGGACATCCGACCTACAACAAAATATTATCATACTTATAAGATTTAATCAAGATACTAATAAAAATATCCTACTTAAAATCAATTTATACTATCTCTTTGTGACTCTTATTGCTGTTAAATAATAATATGCATTGGTAAAAACCACCATATACAGCCCACGCCTCCAATTCCCAAGTAATGATACCCCGTAGGGGTAATCAACTCACATCATATTATCGCCACTGTACATATCGCTCCGTTCCTTACAGCCCTGTCTGTTTCCTCCTTTGGGTCTATTACACCCACTACGAGCCTCTTTTTTATTTCTTAAACATTTTGGGATAAGGCTTGGAGGTTAGCCGTACCACAGGTGAAATTCCCTCAATAAACCTAAACTGATATACATTTTAACCATAACTTTATATTTCATTGAAAAACTTTTTTATTGCTCATTTAAAAGTTCCTTCAATATTGTTTTAGATTCCTGCGGGAGTATTTTAATAAAGTGTTTCAGTCCGATGTTATATACAAGGGCAATTATCATATTTTCACGTTCTCTTAAATCTGCCAGTGCCTGCCCATCAAAAAGTTCTAATTTGTTTTCACACGGAGTATACTGAGCCCATTGTTCACAAGTGAGCCTTTGTGGTTCTTTAAGAGGTATTAGTTCTTCCTTATCTTGTGGCGGCGTAAAATATTCAAGCGCATTTTCTACCCATTTTATAAAGTCCCGCTCTTGTGGAATTTTACCGCCATTTTCTGCTATTTGCTGATTTACAATATCCTCTGCTATTTTTCTAATATCTTCTTTGCCATCAAAAACCCTCAAAACAGTACTCTCGGGCAACTCAATAGTCTGTAATACTTGTTTTATACTAAAACCCATTCCCTTTAATTTCTTTACAATTTGCAGTGTACAAGACATTTCTCCTGTTAACTGACCTATTTTTCTTGCTTCTTCATGCATATCAATTCCCATATACGCATACCCTTTCCCTTTTTATATTTTATAAGCATAACCGTTCCTGCTTTGGCTCACCTTTGAGATTACATAATATGTGCGACTAATCGGAAAGCGTAATTACCGATATTTCTGGCCGATTGAATACCCTAATTCCCAAATCACCATTGCCCAATCCTCTATTTACAATTAATATTTTGCCATTAACTTGATACTTACCCGCATCGTATTTAGGAAAAAACTCTCTTTCAGGAGAAAGCAATCCACCAATAAAAGGTATTCTTATCATGCCCCCATGAATATGCCCTGATAAAATCAAATCTGCTCCCCAGTTGGAATAGGTATCAACATATAGTGGATTATGAGTTAGTAAGATGTTATATGAATTAGTGTCCAAATTACCTAAAACATTTTGAATTTTTTCTGTCCCAAAAAACACATCCTTTGTATATTGATTGTTTAAATCTTTATAATATCTGAGATTAAACCATAATCCATATAAATTAATACTATCAGTGCCTCTCGTGATTGTAACTTTTTCATTATCAAGTACCCTGATTCCAATTTCATTAAGTTTATCTATTAATATTTTTCTTTTATCATCAGTTAAGTTTTGTTCATGGTTACCAACGATATAATATGTATCAAAACTTTTACTTATCTGTTTGGCTAAATTAATAAAGACTTCAAAATCGGTATCTTTTACATTAACCATATCACCTGTCATTACAATAATATCAGGATTTTCACTATTAATCTTTTTAATAAGTTTATTATTGTAATTTCCAAAGTTCTTGCTGTGTAAATCTGATAATTGCAGTATTTTAAAACCTTTAAATGAAGTTGGAATTTTATTTGACGTTACTGTATAGTGCGACACTTCTAAAGAATTATTATCAAAATATATCTCTGCTGTAGCAATTATGGCCAATAAAATCACAATGATTAGAATGTTTTTTCCTTTAACCTTCATTTTTTATCCACCGTTCTTTCAGTATATTTTGTCTTATTCTACTATTATACATTAAATTTATTAACACAAATTTATTATTCTTGACAAAAGTTTTTATTAGTAATCTCAACCCCATTATAATCAATGTTTTCGCCCTTATCCCTTAACCCTGCTCATCCTAAAACAAAAATCATGGTTCCATTAAGGTTTCTACCCTATTTTCACCATGATTCTTAACAGGATTTTTTTATTTATTACACAAGTTTCTTGGGTATACAGCAAGAATATCATTTAAAGTCTATGGCCTTAACAGGACATTTATCGATTATCGCTTTCAATTCATTTATTTGTGTATCATTAAGTGTAGACTCTTTCCATTTTGCTTTCTTATCCACTACCTTAAAATGCTGAGGCATTAATTTTCTACACACTCCGCATCCTATACAATACTGCTCCTTAATATCAATACCAGTTACTTTGCTTAAACTTTTCTCTTCCTGAATAGGAATATCTTCTTTTTTTACAAATACAGTCATTAGATATGACATTATCAGTATGGATATTACTGTCAATATCCACCTTATCCCCATAAAATGTGCCCCTAAGAATTTTGCTTCATTGGCAAGCATGGGTACTTTTATTACTGCCCATGCACTTAATATAATAACTACATTTGCGATGCTGGCACCTTTCTTTAAAAGCATTTTGCAGATTGGGAATGCCGCATAAATAGGTCCTGCTGAAAAACTGCCTAATAAGAATGAGAATATACTCCCCTTTATTCCTGCTTTCTCCCCAAATCCACTCATGATTACTTCTTTAGGAACCCATGCTTCAATAATTGATGTAAGTATAAAAATCACAGGCATAATTTCAAGCATTTCTATAATATAATACATGCTGTTTTTGACAGATAAATAAGCCTTATCGGGCATTGCGATAAATAGAAAAATATATGCCAAAGATACTGCTGCCAGCAGTTTGTTCTTTTTAATTATTTCAATCATTTCACATAATCACTCCCATCGTCAGCGCTATTATAAGTGCAAATACAAAACTAAGAACATTACGGGCAGTGGCAAATTTCAAACCAAACTCTTGTTTTTCTAATGGGAATGTCACTACTCCAACCATCGTTAAAGTAGTTAAGAATGCAACGGCAGGGACAATACTTGCACCTGCATCTACAAAAGAACCTACCAGAGGAAATGCTACAAAGGCTGGAATCAATGTAATACTACCTACAAAGGCAGAAATAACGGTTGAAATAAATAGATTTGATTCTCCCAAAACATTCTTTATAACTTCAGGCGGTATGAAAGTCAGAATCAATCCTATAAGAAACAAGATGCCTATAATCTCTCCAATCATATTTCTCATCATGCCTCTTGCCATTTTCATAGAATTAAATGTCTTTTGCTTGTTTTTAACAAGGGATGCGGCAAACGCAGCCCCTGTTATACCCCATAATGATGCTGTAAAAATATCCACCTTTTATCACTCCTTCTCCCTGTAGTTTTTAGGATTAGGTGATTTTACCACAAAGAATTCCAATACTTCTTCGTCTTGATTATGGACATTCATTTTTGTTTTGTATGGGATATTAATAATATCTCCCTTGGTGTAATGATGTGGTTCTTGTTCATTTAA
>JAALLO010000217.1_pt1 | contig 14355 bp, 9 predicted proteins | sample 7245941 | NCBI WGS metagenome assembly JAALLO01 (sample SAMN13049198, study PRJNA578106) | oil field metagenome | isolation source: filtered produced water from oil reservoir A2 | place: USA:offshore Texas | collected 2016 | reverse complement strand
CTTCTTTCAAATTTTGGAACGGAACCCCTTTAAAGTAAATCTCCCCTCTGGTAGGATTATCTATTGCCGAAAGGCAATTTAGTAAGGTGGTTTTACCTGAACCTGAAGGCCCTAATATACCAATAAATTCACCTTTTTTAATCGTTAGGTTAATGTTCTTTAAAGCCTCTACTTTTACTCTCTTATCGTTGTACACTTTGTACAATTCAATCGCTTTTATCAAAGCACTATTTTTATTCTCAACTTCCATTATCCAATCTCCCTCAAACTATCTGCTGGTGTGATTTTAGTTATTAAAAACGAAGGTATCATCAAGGTTAGAAAAGTGATTAAATATACCATTCCAATTATTCCAACTACATTCAACAAAGGAAAATAAAAATCAACATTTCCTAAAAATTGAAAGATGGCGAAAATTACATCCTTTGCAACTAGGTAACCTCCCACCAGACCAATGAAAGCTCCTACGGATACAATGCTGAAATTTTCAATGAGAAGTCCCTTGGTTATATCCTTTGAACTTGAACCAATAGCCCTTAGAGTTCCAATTATTCTTTGGCGAATTATACATGATCTCACAGAGTACAATGCCAGTCCTGAAAATCCGCTAATTAATCCAAGATAAAGCATTCCCATTGCTAAAGAAATTATACCATCCACCCCATTATAAATATTTTGTAATTCCTCTTCTATAAAAATGGGATAATCAAAGTTTGACATATATTTCTGCTTGACTTCGTCAATATTTTCTTTAGGCACATTCCCTAAAAGTATATCGATACTTTTCACACTATTAGGTTTAGAAACTATATTTGCAACATATTTTACAGGAATTGTAATATCTTTTAAGTCAAAAAAACCAACAACATCATAAGAAACGTTAGATTCTCCACCTAAGGGTGTAATAGAAGAAAGATTACCCTTCACGTATGCTGGGACTTTTTCTTCATCACTAAATTTTCCATAAAGAACGGTATTTTTACTCTTCAGTTCTTCTCTCCAATCTGTTACTGATTCTGATGGAATTATCGCCGATTCAAGAAAAGTATTGTCAACAAAAGCTATGATCTGTGAATTGAGCAGGGCAACTTGAACTTTAGTTGGCTTTTCTATTCCTTCATAAACAGCTATATCATCAGAAAAAAATAGGTTTTTTATAGGGTTTGATACAACCAAAAAATTGTATCCAAACAATCCTTCTTGCATAGAAGTATCCACAAACTTAACCAAATTCGCCGGTATGGAAGAAATAACAATCAAACCAAAAATAATTATACCAAACATCAAAGAAAGCATTAAAACTCTCACTGGGAATCTCTCGACATACGAAAATCCCAAAAGAAAAGGAACACTCTTCTTTGAGGAAAATACCTTAGAAAACCTTTTTAAAATTGGAATTATAGAAGTAAAAAAAAGAACAACGATAAAACCGAATAAAAAAGATCTTTGAAAAATAAAATTAAAAGATAATACTCCTGAAGAGAGAGAAAAATATGTTTTACTAAGGATCATAAGAAAAACGGATAACCCGACATTAAATAAGGGGTTTTTGAATACAAATACTAATCCCAATGAAATTAGAATTAATCCTAGGATTTCAAACTCTTTTGCAAAGGAGATTAAAAGAATACCAGATATAATAAAAAGAAGGGCAAACCATCCGTTAATACCATGAGGAACGTATGCCTCCACATCTTTTTTCAAGGATTCTACAGGAGAATTGTTGGAAATATGTAATCCTTTAATCATAAAAATAATCAACGGAATTACAATACCTATTAAAAAACCAAATATTATTGTTCTAACACTTAATTCATAAGGAACGGTTGTAAAACTTCCAAAAGTTTCGAAAGTTAGACCTGATGCAATTTCACCAAGTTGGTTTAACAGGACTGCTCCTATTTTCGCCCCCAAAATGACTCCTATTATAGAAGATATCCCGAAATATAACAAAGCCTCCATAAAGAAAAGAAATAAGATCTTAAATCTTTTAAAACCTAAAATTCTTAAAATACCCACCGTTTTTTCTTGCTCGTTTGCAAAATTATTCCCAAAAACAATAACTAATATTAAACCTGCCAATATTGAAAAAGAACTAAAGGCAAAAACAATGTATCCTAGAATTTCATTTGCCGGGGAATTTAAAAAATCCTCTTTTATATTATTAATCTCCAAATTTGAAGGGAGAGAAATATCAGAAATATGTGCATTTTCAGATTCAACAAAATCTACATACGCCTTGGATGGGAAAACTGTATTACCTTTGAAATCTGATACATTAACAAAGACTGATCCTGGATACTGTGCCATCTCTCCTCGGTAATTCAAAAAACCTTTTTCACCAACATAGGAAATCTCTAAATTTTTTGAACCTCCAGGCATATGAATTACAATGGTTTCTCCTTCATTAACTCCAATTTCCTTTGCTATATCCTGAGATACAACTATTTTACCAGGGCTTAAATCAATAGTTTGACCTACAAAGTTTGAAAGGTCTTCTTCTTCAACCGCAACAACCAAAACTTCCAAAAAACGTCCGTTATTTTCTATTCTTCCAAAACTTTCCGAAACCGGCAGAATGTTTTTTACTTGGGGATTGCTTTTTAGATCGTCTAAAATCATTTGTGACAAAGGAAAAGAAAGAAATGGAGATGTCCTATTATTAACAATAAAGGCATCTGCTTGGCCAAAATTAACTTCCACTTGAGTTTTTCTATATGAAACTATCGAATCATTAAGGGAAAGAGAAGAAACAGTCAACAAAGAAGGGATGATAGCCCCCAATACTAGCAAAATACTTACTTGCCACTTCTTTAAAAAATTACGAAGGGCAAATTTCCAAAAAAACACTAAACCATCTCCCAAAAATGCGTTCTTCAGTGCATAGTGTTATTTTATCAAATTACATTAAAAAATACTATAGCATAATAAAAAAATATATCAAAATTCTTTGCATTCTAAAATGAGTTCAAGAGCTCAACAAAGTTCTCTATATAAAAATAATAAAAAAACAGAAAATTAACCTTCAAAAAGATTCGATATAATTATTTTTTGGTTAGAGTTTATAAGTACACTAAGATTCTAAAAAGCAGGAGGGAAAATAAATGCCTGAAGTAAAAGAATTTCAAGCAGAAACAAAACAATTACTCAATCTAATAATAAACTCCATTTACACTCACAAAGACATATTTTTAAGAGAGTTGATTTCTAACGCATCAGACGCGCTTGATAAAATCAGATTCCTATCTTTGAAAGACCCTGGCGTTCTACAAAATGATACTGAATTGCAGATAAGAATCGATATAGACAAAGATAACAACACTTTGATAGTTGAAGATAACGGTATCGGAATGTCTTATGAAGAGGTAATCGAAAATTTGGGAACTATTGCAAAATCAGGCACTCAAAACTTTCTGGAACAACTAAAACAGGCTCAAATGGGAGACAGCCCCACGGCAGATAAGGAAAACACTATAATAAACCTCATAGGGCAATTCGGAGTTGGATTTTATTCGGTATTCATGGTGGCTAAAAAAGTTATTGTAGAAACAAAAAAATGGGATCAGGATAAAGGTGTGAGATGGGAATCTGATGGAATAGGAACTTATTCAATTGAAGAATGTGAAAAAGCCAATAGAGGAACTAAGATTACCCTAATATTGAAAGATGATCTAGATGAGGATGAAAATTATTTGGACCAATATAAAATTCAAGAATTAGTCAAAAAACACTCTAATTATATAAAATATCCCATAAAAATGAAATGGGAAGAAGAAGTAGAAGCAGGTAAAAAGAAGATAACCAATAAAATACTTAATTCGATGGTTCCCTTATGGAACAAAAACAAAGAAGAAATATCTCAAAACGAATACAACGAGTTCTACAAAGAACATTTTTACGATTGGAACGATCCTTTCGATGTTATTCATTTCAAAGCTGAAGGAACAACGGTTGAATTTACAGCTTTGCTTTATATTCCTTCTAAGTTGCCCTTTACTTTTTTCAGTAAAGATTACAAAAGGGGCTTAAACCTCTATTCAAAGAACGTTTTTATAATGGAAAACTGTGAAGAAGTTCTCCCCGATTATTTGGGTTTCGTTAAAGGATTGGTGGACTCTCCAGACTTCTCTTTGAATATCTCAAGAGAAATACTCCAGAAAAACAAACAACTAAAAGTAATAAGAAAAAATATTGAAAGAAAGATATTAGATGCTTTAAAATCAAAACTTGAAAACGAAAGAGAAAAGTACGTGGAATTTTGGAAAGAATTTGGAAAGGTTATAAAAGCAGGATTATATCAGAATATACAAGAAAAAGAAAAAGTTCAAGACCTACTTTTATTCGAAAGTTCTACATCTGATAAAAATATGGTAACCCTTAAAGAATATATTTCAAAAATGAAAGAAGATCAAGGTAATTACATATATTACGCAGTGGGGGAAAGCAAAGATATTATTGAAAACTTACCTCAAATGGAATCCTTCAAAGAAAAAGGTTATGAGGTGTTGTACTTAACAGATGAAATAGACGAATTTCTCATCAAATTGATGCATGACTACGAAGGAAAAGAATTCAAATCGATCAGCAGTTCAAATGTAAAAATAGATGAAAAATTTAAAGAAAAAGAAGAAGAAAACAAAGACTTGCTCCAAAAAATAAAAGAGTATCTTAAAGACAAAGTAAAAGATGTTAGATTAACAGATAAATTGAAGGAATCGCCCGCATGTATAGTAAGTGCCAACGAAGCGATCTCCTTGAACATGGAAAAAACCTTAAAAAACTTAGAGCAACTACCCTTTGAAGCTGAAAAGATCTTAGAGCTAAACCCTGATCATCAAGTATTTAAAATATTAACAGATATATACCACAAAGATCCCAACTCAGAAGAAATTAAAGATTACGCTAAATTACTTTACAATCAATCTTTGTTACTTGAAGGATTAGAAATCGAAGATAAAACTACATTTGCAAAACTGATCACAAAGCTAATGATAAAATCAAAAAAATAAAGACGCCCTAAAAGGGCGTTTTTTAATTTTAAAAGGGTTATAGGGGGAAAGAATGCTAAAGAGAGTCTTAAAGTTTTTATGGTATAATTAAAAAAACAAGAAACTATTTTAAGGGGGTCTCATGCCGAGGCAAAAGAAATCTCTTTTCTTTATTTTTTTACTATTACCTTCATTTTTCTTTGGTTTTTTCATAGATTATGACTCATCCACCAACGCCAATATCTTATTTTTTGAAACACCAAGTAAGTTTGAAATTTATTCAAACGATCCAAAGACCATTTACAAAATTTCTTTCGAAGAGGAAATTTTTGAACAAGCTAATTACAAAATCAGTAAAGGGCCTGTAAAAGAAGTCTCTACTTCAAAAAATGTAATTACAATCAAATTCCTTTATCCAATGAACAATTTAGAAATAAAGGACGATAGGATAGCCTTTTATGGATATGAACCATACAATTTTCAACAGATAAACTTTGAAAAAATAAAGTTAGATGACGCTATAGATTTGTTGTTTACTTACATTGGCTGGAATTGGATAAAAACCGAAGAATTACCCGACACCTTTTTCGCTATAAATTCAAATGAAATACATATAGAACATTTTTTAAGAATGCTGAACGAAGTTTACTCTTTAAACACAATCTTTTACGATGAAGATAGTGTATTAATAGGTAAACAAGCATCTGTCTTTGAAAATGATCTGCCTTTATTCATTGAAAATGAAAATATCTCTGAAGAAAGTTCATCAACAAATTTTATGCGAGTCTCTTCAAAGGAAGATTCTTTAGATAAAAATCAAGAATATTTGCTTTTCTTTGAATCAAAGTATGACCTAACCCGTTTAGAAAAAATTTTTGATTGTAAAGTAGCCTTTTTTGAGGATAGTTACTACGCTGTACTTGCTAAAAAAGGGGAAAAGGATCAAATTAACGAACTAATAAATTATTTAAACGAAATTCCAGAAACATACGATGAGTCTTTACTAATAGCATCACAAGAAATTAGTGAAACGCCTACTCCTATTGAAAAGAAAGAAAATTACGATGATGAAAGTTATATTGTTTTAATGTCTACCTACGATATGACATTTTTAGAAGAGATTCTACCTCTAAAAACTTACAAGTTAGACGAACAAAATTTCTTTTTAATGGGAAGTAGTGAATCAATAAAGATAGCGGAAAAAATCAACGAACTTGTTCAACCTCGAGTTGTTCCCGACACGTCCAAACCTGTAATTAACAAAGAACTTGTTACCATTTCTGTTAAAAAGAGTACAATTTTTGAGAAATTATTAATCCAGGAGAATATCCATTTTTCAAAAATCACAGCACAGGAAGATTATGTTCTATATATGTTAGAATATGAAGAATCCATAACAAATTTTGTAAAAAATATTCTGGATTCATTCCTTTATGAAAAGGGTGATATTGAAGTTTCGTTAAAAGAGTTAATTTCCTTGGTAGCAAAAGCACAATCTATAAACGTTATATCAGATTTTGAAAACGATAAAAAGATAACTATCAATGATTTTAATTTAGATATGTCATCATTACAGCCTTATCTGGTATCTCAAGACATATGGTACGAGAACATCGGGCATAATACCCTTAGATTTTATGAACAGAAAAAATTATTAAAATACGAGATTTTCGTCTTCTCAGGACAAAATGTTGATAGATTCTCTGTAGAAGAACTTTACTTATTAACTTTACAATTTGATGGTATAATAAATGGTAGCAAAGATAGGGCTTCATTAATATCAAAACCTGTAATATATGTCAATGAAGGTGAACCAGCATCAATAAAATCTGTCTTATCGGTTCCCGTATTCGATGAGGAAGGTAAGATAGTTTCAAAAATAGAATCAGGTTTTATAATGGAAGTAAGTGGTGAATACGACAATATTACAAAATTGGTCAACACTGAATTAGATATAAGTATAAGCGAATTAAAAAACGAGGATAAAAACATAGTTGATGAAAGAAATATGAGTAGTAAATTCACCATACCCAACGGTGGTTTTATAAAATTAGGTGGATTGAATTTTACCAGCATAGTTGAAAACGAAAGCGGTATTCCTATTTTTAAAGAAATACCAGTAATAGGACAATTATTCACTTCGTATGAAAAAACAGAAAATGTATACGATTTAGTTATTCTTATACATGTTGAAGTATCTAATAAACCTGAAATAGAGAATTATTTCTGAAACATCTGTCTCTCAGGAGGCGATTAGAAATATGGAGAAGATAAGGAATCCTGTAGTTGCAGGTACTTTTTACCCTTCGAATACAGAAAATTTAAAAAGTCTTATAAAAGAGCTTTTCGGTGATAGTTTTAAAGTAAATTCTGAAAAATTAATTCCTCCTATGGGGGTTATAGTACCTCATGCTGGTTACATATATTCTGGGGAAACCGCAGCAAAAGCCTATAAAAAGATATTTGAAAAAGGTATAGCAAAAAGAGTATTTTTGTTAGGGCCTAATCATACAGGATTAGGGTCTAAAATATCAATTTTTACAAGTGGTAGTAGGGAAACCCCCTTGGGAAAAATAAAAGTTGACGAAAAAACCACAAGAAAGATTTTGAAAGAGTTAGATATTTATAACGATGAATTTGCACATTTAAATGAGCATTCACTAGAGGTACAGTTACCTTTTCTTCAGTATGCTATGGGAAATGATTTTGAAATTGTACCTATTTGTATGATGGATCAAAGTTTAGAAACCTCCAAGAAACTAGGAAAAATTTTATCAAATATAATAGAAGACGGAGATTTAGTCGTTGCTTCTTCGGATATGAATCATTACGAAAGTCATGAAAAGACATTGCTAAAAGATGAAAAAGTTATAGAAACATTAAAAAAGATGGATTTACAAGAAATGTATGATAGAATAAAAAGATATAATATTACTATGTGTGGATATGGTCCCGTCGCTGTTCTTTTAAGTATAGGATTTGATGATATTGAAATAATTGACCATACGACGAGTGGCGAGAAAAGTGGGGATTATGAAGCGGTAGTTGGATACATCTCTGCAATAGTTAGTAATTCACAAAAATAATAAACTATGGAGGTGAACCTCATGTTAATAGAAACAGAATTTGGTACTGTAGATATAAAAAACGAAGTTATAAAAGAATTGGTTTATAAAGCTGTTATCGAATCCTATGGGACGGTTGAAATCTCTGGAAAACAAGGATTTTTTGATAGGATATCAAGTTTATGGTCAAAAAGTGAAGATAGAGGAATAAATGTATCGGAAAATGAAGAAAGCATAGTAATTGATCTCTTCCTCGTTTTTGAATATGGTCTCCCCATTAAAAAAGTTGCTCAAAATATACAAGAGAATGTTCATCACAGAGTTACCTCTATGTTAAATTTTGATAATATCAAAGTAAACGTGAGCATATCTGGCTTGAAATATTGAGAGAAGGTGTCTGTTGAATGCTCAAGTTTTTGTATGCAAAAGACCTATATCTAGCTTTAAAAAAAGGTACGGAAGAATTAGCTAAAAACAAAGATGAAATTAACGCCTTAAATGTTTTCCCTGTCCCAGATGGAGACACAGGTAATAATATGTTAGCGGGTATGCTCGAAGCTTGTAAAAGTATGGATGAAGTTGAAGATAAGAACGATATGAAATCTATGATGGAAAGTTTAAGAAGAGGCCTTTTGTTAGGAGCAAGAGGTAACTCAGGTGTTATTTTGTCACAAATATTTCGTGGAATAACAGAAATTCTCGAAAAAAAGAAAAGAATCAACACCCAAGATTTTATAAAGGCTCTCAAAAATGCTAAAGATAGAGCTTATAACGCCGTTATGAAACCAGTTGAAGGAACAATGTTGACTTTAATACGAAGATTGTCAGAAAAGATGGAAGAAACTATGTTCGAAGAAAAAGATTTTTTGGTTTTTTTCGATGCGATGGTAAAGTATTCATTTGAAATAGTAGAGGAAACCCCAAAATATTTGAAAAAATTACGCGATTCGAATGTTGTGGATGCTGGAGCAAAAGGACTTGCTTACATTTTAAAAGGGATGAACGATGCACTTCACGGTGATATTGAAGTAGAACTAGAGGAATTAGAGTCTGCCACACCTGAACAAATAACAGAAATAGCCTATGAAGAACTAACATACCAGTATTGCACAGAAGCGATAGTAAAATTCCAGAAACAGCCTATACAAAAAAAGACCTTAGAAGAAATAAGGAGTTTTTTGGAAGGTCTCGGAGATTCCATCGTTTTAGTTAATCAGGATGACATATTAAAAACACACATACACACCAATCATCCAGGTCTTGTCTTTGAAAAGTTTTTAGAACATGGCGAATTAATCAAAACAAAGATAGACAACATGAAAACTCAACATGAACACATTATAACAAAACAAAAAGAGGGCAAAACAGCCGATATAGAGCAAGCCAAAGTGGCCGTTAACAATAATTTGAACAATAAAAATTGGGGTGTGATTGCAGTCTCTCCAGGAAAAGGAATTTCAGAAATTTTTAAAAGCTTGGGAGTGGATCAAGTTATTTTTGGAGGTCAATCTACCAACCCTAGTGTAAAAGATATCTCAGAAGCAATTAATAAAATTACACAAAAAAAAGTAATCATACTTCCCAATAACCCAAATATAATTCTGGCTGCAGAAAAGGCCGCAGAGTTAACAGATAAAGAAATACTGATATTACCAACAAAACATGTTCAAGAAGGCATAAGTGCCATGCTTGGTTTCGATGACAATATGAACAAAGAAGAACTACAAGAATCCATGATGGGATACGTTAAATCAATCGTTCCAATTGAAGTTACTTATGCGGTCAGGGATTCTACCATTAAGGGTGAAAAGATCAAAAAAGGCGAGTACTTGATATTTCTTGGGAAAGAATTAAAAGCTCATGGAAAGAATGTTTATAAAGAAACGGAAAAAGTTTTAGAAGAACTAATAAAAAAAGGCTATGAAATCATTACTATAATTTATGGTGAAGGGGCTAAAAAAGAAAAAATCGATCAACTAGTAAAAAATCTGACCCGAAAATACACCAATATAGAGGTAGAAATTCACAACGGTGGACAGAGGCATTATCCACTTCTCATTTCCGTTGAGTGAAATCTGACAAATAATCATTTAATAATTTATCCAAGAAGAATGGAGGATTTGATTTGTACATTCAAGATGTGATTATGAACTTAGAAAAATATTGGTCCGATTTAGGATGTGTTATAGACCAACCTTATGATATTGAGATGGGGGCAGGGACATACAGTCCTGCCACTTTTTTTAGGTCTTTTGGAGCAAATGAATGGAGAGTTGCCTATGCTCAACCTTGTAGAAGACCAACAGACGGTAGATACGGCGAAAATCCGAATAGAATGCAACGATTTTATCAATACCAGGTAGTTATCAAACCTTCACCCAAAGACATTCAAGATCTATATATTAGGTCTTTGGAATCTTTAGGGATATCCCCTAAGGAACATGACATAAGGTTTGTAGAAGATAATTGGGAATCTCCTACTTTAGGTGCGTGGGGAGTTGGATGGGAAGTATGGTTAGATGGTATGGAGATTACTCAGTTCACGTACTTTCAACAGATGGGAGGCATCCCATTAACCTATATTCCCGTTGAGCTTACTTATGGAATTGAGAGAATAGCTATGTATTTACAGAATATCGACAACGTTTATGAAACCAAATGGAATAAAAATGTAAAGTACAAAGACATATATAAAGAAAACGAAAGGCAATTTTCTTACTATAATTTTGAAGAAGCTGATATAGACATGCTTAAAACACTTTACAATATGTATAAAAAAGAATTTCAAAGGCTAATTGCAAAGCAATTATATTTACCTGCATACGACTATTTAGCAAAATCAGCACATGTATTCAACTTATTGGACGCAAGAAATGCCATTGGAGTTAACGAAAGGCATCAATACATATTGGATATAAGGAATATGGCGAAAAGCTGTGCAAAACTATATATCGACAGTTCAAATGCGGAGGTAATTGATGTTGAATAGAGCAATTTTTGAAATAGGTGTTGAAGATTTACCCCCATCAGAATTTGATAATATCCGAGCTCAATTAGAAGAAGAATTAAAAAAATCATTTGAAAAAAATGATTTAAATTTTTTATCCATGAATATCTTTATTTCCCCTCGTAGGTTTGGAGCTTACATCGTGGGCCTTCCAGATAAACAACCTGATAAAAAAGAAAAAAGAAAAGGTCCTCCAAAAAAGATTTGTTTTGATGGAAATAACCAACCCACAAAAGCACTCGAAGGTTTTGCTAAAAGCCAAGGTGTCCAGGTAAAAGATGTAAAATTTGAAAACAATGACGGCGCAGAATACGCATATATAGAGTCTGTTAAAGTTGGAGAACCTACAAAAATTATTTTACAAAATATCATTCCAGAATTGATAACCAACATGAATTTTGCCAAAAGTATGAGGTGGGGAAAAGGTAATTACACCTTTGTAAGACCGGTACATTGGGTCTTAGGTTTGTACAACAGAGAGATTTTAGAATTTGAAATATTCGATGAAAAATCCTCCAACAAAAGTTATGGCCATCGTTTTTTTGGCAAAGAGATATTGATTACAAATCCTCAAAGTTTCTTTAGTGAATTAAAAAAGAACTATGTAATCCCTCTATATGAAGAAAGAATAGAAGTAATAGAGAGAGAAATTCATGAGTTAGAAGATGAATATAATATCAAGATTTCTTTGGAAGAGCACGAGGATTTAATTCGAGAAATTGCCAAAATGACAGAATTTCCCAAAGGGGTAGTTGGAAGTTTTGATGAAAAATATCTTTTTCTACCCCCAGAAATTATTATTGTCACTGTAAGACACCATCAAAGAAGTTTTGTCGCGATGAAAGATGGAAAGGTAATCAATAAATACATAGCTTTCCAAGACGGTTTTGGCAGGAAAGGCAACGTCACAAATGGTTATACTAGAGTAATAAACGCAAGATTAGACGATGCGGCTTTTTACTATGAAGATGACTTAAAAGCGGATATACAGAAGAGGCTTGAAGATTTAAAGAGTATTACTTATCAAGTAGAATTAGGTAATTACAGAGAAAAATGTGAGCGAATATCAACACTCAGTTCAAAAATTGCCGAAAAACTGGGTTTTGAAAATTTAGATGTAGTTAAAAGAGCCGGGTTGTTATGTAAAATTGACATTCCTTCCAAAGTTGTATATGAATTTCCTGAATTGCAAGGAATTATGGCGAGAATCTATTTGAAACATAAAGAAGAAAATGAAGATGTTTTCTTAACGGCCCAAGAACACTACAAGCCTCTTTCGGAAAATGATGAAATATCTCAAAATTTAGTCGCTAACCTCGTCTCCTTAGCTGATAAAATAGATGACCTCGTTGGATACTTCGGTATTGGAAAGATCCCTTCAGGATCAAAAGATCCTTTTGGATTGAGAAGAAAAGCTTTTGGAATTTTAAGAATTTTGATATCGTTGGATTGGGACCTGAATCTTAAAGAACTTATCGATTTATCAGAAAAGACCTTCGTTGAAAGTGGAAAATCTAATATCTCAATAAAATCTGTAGAAAATGAGTTAATAAATTTCTTATCCAACCGTTTAGAAACCATTTTGGAAAGAGAAAAAATATCCAAAGAGGCTATAAATTCGGTTTTAATAAATATATATAAACCTTTAAGAGCTTACTTGGCTGCAAAATCTTTGGACAAGTTTATAAAAAAAGAAGAATTTCGAGATTTTATTATTGCGTTTCAAAGGGTAAACAACATTTCGAAAAATCATAAATCCCAAGAATATAATGGAAGACTATTCATAGAAGAAGAAGAAAAAACATTATTTCAAAAATATTTAGAAGTCAAATCCCATTTTGAAAACTGTTTGAAAAAATTAGATTACGACGGGGCAATTGAAAGCTTAATCTCTTTAAAAGAAAATATTGACAGATATTTTGATAACATCTTTGTTATGTCTGAAGACGAATCTATAAGAAGCAATAGACTAGGTTTTTTAAAATCTTTATCTGCTCTGTTTTATGAAATTGGAGACGTGGAAAAATTATACAAGGGCTAAATTTTAAGATAAGGCGTGTTTGAACAATGGATTTACTTTACTATGAAAATTTTAAAAGTTGTAGTTATTTTGTTCCTACCTATAAAAGGCAAGGCTCCTACTTTGATATTAACCTAAATGGTTTGAACGTTGAAGCTAATTTTGAAAGTATTAACAACGGTGTAGTGAAAATCGTTAGAATGGGGAACAATTTTAAAAAGTCTTATTGGTTACATATATATACCGTATATAGATATTTCAAAGATAAGGGTGAACCTATAAAAAGAATAGTTTTGGAAACATCCAATGGAAGTTACGAAATAAATGTTTCAGATATTCTTTTAAGAGAAAAATGGATAAAGAAAGAACTTAACAAACTTAAAGCAACGAAAAAAGTCCATGGGTCACACTGCAAGTTTTGCAAAATTAAAAACCAATGTCATTTGGAATTTTTAAGGGAAGGAGATTATTCTGTAGTCCCAAATTTAAGTAAACCTATGATTGAGGATTTAAAAAACATGAATTTGGATCCCTTGACAGTTATAAAAACCAATCAAATAGAAAAATTAGACAAAAGATTCAAAAAGCCTTTATACAATCTAAAGTCTCTAATTGAAAACCAAGTTTACGTGATTGATAAGCACTCTCTTCCAGAAGATTATATAGTCTTTGACGTAGAAACTTATTTAAATAAAGACTTTTTGTTTGGATTTTTAGAGAATGAAACTTATATCCCTTTCTTTTTAGGAAAAAACGCATACAAAAACGCTGTAAAAATGGTAGATTTTCTGTATGAAAGAGACAAAGTGCTATTGCACTACGATAAAAACGATCTTACAGCCTTAAAAAAACTTTCATCTAAATATCCTATATTGAGAGATAAATTAAATAAAATCTCCTCAAGAACTTGTGATCTATACGAAATAATAAGAAAAAATTATAGCTTACCTGTTGTCTCTTATTCATTAAAAGACATCAGCAAATACTTTGGTTTTGATTGGAAAACAGAGTTAAATGGTTTTGCTGTTATACCCGAATACAAAAGCTATTTGAATGGCAATAAAAATGCTTTGAAAAATATTTTTAAATACAACGAAGATGATTGTCGAGCTACCAAATTAGTATTAGAAAGCCTTAAGACCATTTAACTTATTCACATAATTTTTAAATAAGACCTATGTATAGTTTATGCAATTCTGTACATAAGTCTTTTTTAATGTTAGCATACATAATTCTAAAAATTCGCATAAAAGGAGCTAACGGTCTTTATGAAAG
>JAALLO010000215.1_pt1 | contig 14391 bp, 12 predicted proteins | sample 7245941 | NCBI WGS metagenome assembly JAALLO01 (sample SAMN13049198, study PRJNA578106) | oil field metagenome | isolation source: filtered produced water from oil reservoir A2 | place: USA:offshore Texas | collected 2016 | reverse complement strand
GACCCGGTGATTTCCGGAGAGAGCGGAGCACTGAGTAGCGGCGCTCAGCCCGTCAAATCCCAAAAGCCATGACCCCGAAAGGGCGTGAAGAAGTAGGTAAGCAGTCTGTAGCAAGCGGCTTTCCGGGAAACAATACCCACTCCACAAGAATAATTGCGTAGCGAACGGAGGAAACCACCGGGGCGCCCGAGCAATAAAAGTAACTTTATAAGCGGTTTTTTCAAGGTAGACACCCATGCCGCCGTAGGCGGCACCAGCAGAAGGATGATAAAGTTTCTTTAGAACTTTAGTGAATAGCAACTTTCGGGAGAAGGCGGGGGGCAACACCCGGAGCGAAGACGGCAACGGCATGGATACCTATTGGAACAAGGTCTTAGTAGCTTTGCCGTTGCGGGCGCAACTTATTATACACAAAAGCCAATGTATCAAAGAGCGAACGGAGCGGAGGATCAGCGGCGAATCTATCTGAGCGAAGCGAGTTATGCAGCCGCCCGGAGCGGAGTGAGCTCATTCAATTAAAGGCTGAGTAAGTGAGAGCAGGGTGTTGCCCCCGCCGGCGGAGTAATTACCTTTATTAGAAACCGCAAGAGACTTTTTTCAAGGTAGAAAAAGTAACACAAAAGAACCGTCCCCATGTGCACTATCGCCGCAAGGCGGGGGCAGCCCCCGGAGCGAACATTAGAGCGCAATATTATACTCCCGCAGCCAGGTATCCACCTGGATCAAGTAAGCAAAAAGCTGCGGGCCCGTCATCAACTGCCCGTACCATGGGCGGTCAAAAGCATCATCATTAAGATTTATAAACTCCTGGACGGTATCCATATTTAAAAGGGGCACCAGCGGTGACGCGTCATCTTCAATGATGCTTTTAAACCTTTCCCTTACCGCCTCCAGGTAGGCCGGATTGTGTGTTTTGGGATACGGGCTTTTGCGGCGGCTCAAAACATCACCGGGCAATAAACCGGCCAGGGCGCGGCGCAGGATGCCTTTTTCTATATTATCGCACTGTTTCATCCACCACGGAATATTCCATACATATTCCACCAGCCGGTGGTCGCAGAAAGGTACCCTTACTTCCAGGCCGGTGGCCATACTCATGCGGTCCTTGCGATCCAGCAGGGTAGCCATAAACCAATTCATAGTCAGGTAGCATATTTCCCGCAAACGACTTTCCTCTGCCGTTTCTCCGGGTAAGTAAGGTACTTCGGCCAGGGTTTCCCGGTAACGCCGTTCCATGTATTCTTCCGGGCGCATGTAGTCAACCAGCTCCGGAGAAAAGAGTAGCATGCGCTGTTGCAGGGAACGGGACCAGGGAAATGTTTCGGCCGCCAATGCTTCCGGGCTGTTAAACCAGGGATATCCCCCGAATATCTCATCAGCACATTCCCCCGACAGGGCCACCGTGGCCTCTTTTTTTATTTCCCGGCAAAAAAGATATAGGGAAGAGTCCACATCAGCCATTCCCGGCAAATCCCTTGCACTGACGGCGGTGGTAAGGGAATCCACCAGCTGTGGTATATCAATTACCACAGAATGGTGCCGGGTGCCCAGCAGGCGGGATACCTTTTCTATCCAGGGGTTGTCGGAATTCGGCTGAAATTCCGAGGGCTTAAAATAATTATCATTATCCACGTAATCCACGGAAAAGGTATGCACCGGTCCCTGCCCGGAGCGGTTGAATGCTTTGGCTGCAAAGGCCGTAATGGCACTTGAATCAAGCCCGCCGGATAACAGGGTACAAATGGGTACATCAGATACTAATTGCTTCTCCACTGTATCGCGGACCAGTTGGTGAATTTTACCGGCTGTTGTTTCCAGGTCATCCCGGTGCGGTTTGCTTTCCAGTGTCCAGTATTTCCGCGCACGCGCGCCATGCCGGTCATATACCATACATTGCCCCGGTCTCAGTTCAGAGACACCCTTGAAAACGCCGTGCCCCGGCGTCCGCCCCGGGCCCAGGACCAGCACTTCAGCAAGCCCTTCCCTGTCAATTCGAAGCTCCAACGCCGGGTGAGCCAAAAGTGCCTTTAGTTCCGAGCCGAATAAAAACATACTGCCCTTTTGTGTATAAAACAACGGTTTAACTCCCATGCGGTCCCGGCATAGAAAAAGACGCTGCTGCGGCTCCTGCCAAATACCAAAGGCAAAAATACCGTTTAGGTATTGGTAACAAGCCTCAGACCACTCCATAAACGCCACGAGGAGCACTTCGGTGTCACACTGCGTGTGGAATGTGTAGCCGCGGGATTGAAGCTTTTTCCGCAGTTCCCGGGCATTATACAGCTCGCCGTTGTAGGTGATTACGAAGGTTTGCTCCCCACGCTGCCGCACCATGGGCTGTTTTCCATTTTCCGGGTCTATTACGCTGAGACGGCGATGCCCTAGTGCCGCCCGGGGAGAGAGCCATATGCCAAAGTCATCGGGACCGCGATTGGTCATGGTCTCCGTCATCCTGTTGATCACTGGCCGGTGGTTTCTAAGGTCTTGTTCCCAATCTATCCATCCGGTGATGCCACACATTAAACATTCCCTCCTGATTTAATAAAAATGGCGCCACGAGCGGTCTTTTAAAACCCCTCATGGCGCCATTGCCAGAGTCGGATTATCCTCAATACCTTACTACTATATGCTTGAGGTTTTAAAAATGTAATTAACCGAGGCAATTTCCTTGGTAACAAATTAAGGTAATATTATTAAAGTTTTTTTATTTTAGGGGTTGCATAATTTGAAAAACAGGCATATAATGTAACATGTAAAAAGTAAATGATACAGTGTTGTATCGAAAAAGCGGGCAATGAAGTCCTGATCCCTAAAAAGGGTGTCGGGACTTTTTTAATTTCCATACCCGCTTGAAAGGATGAAAGGGCAAGGGTGCCTAATTGGGTGATGATACCCAGGGGCCCTTTTTAATTTGTTTGGTTGACATAATTAAAAGAGCCATTCTCACCGGCAATACGAGGTTGTATTTCGGTGTAAGCGAGGATGCTTAAAGACCTGAGGTGGGTTTTTGAGCATCCTTTTCTATTTAAACGGTCCGCGCGGGCACATAATAATGATTCTAAGGAGTGAAACCAATGAGAAGAGGAATTATAAGATTTATACCTTTACTTTTGTTGCTGGGATTATTATTTCCGGGTATGGCTTTGGCCGCGGAGGGGCCAACAGCTGAGACCAATGCCACAGCCATTAACACTGTTTGGGTTTTGATTTGCGCTTATCTGGTCTTTTTAATGCACGCGGGCTTTACCATGATTGAAGCAGGATTTACCCGCGCCAAGAACATTGTGAACATAATGATGAAAAACATGCTTACCATTTCCTTGGGTGCGCTGTTGTTCTTTGTGGTCGGTTTTGGTTTGGCCTTTGGAGGTGACGCCGGGGGGTTAATTGGAGTCAGAGGTTTTGGTTTAACCGGTATTGAGGATCTGGACTTTGGCATTCCGCTGCACGCCTTTTGGTTGTTCCAGGCTGTCTTCTGCGCCACTGCCGCCACAATCGTTTCAGGAGCAATGGCGGAGCGTACTAAATTTACCGCTTATATTCTGTATACCACAGCAATAACCGCTTTTACCTATCCCATAGTGGTTCACTGGGTATGGGGAGGCGGCTGGTTGGCTCAAATGGGTTTCACTGATTTTGCCGGTTCCACTGTTGTACACGGTGTAGGAGGTTGGTCAGCCCTGGTGGGTGCCTGGTTAGTTGGGGCCCGGCTTGGGAAATACGGCAAGAACGGGGAAGTAAGGGCGATCCCCGGTCACAATATTGCTCTTGGTACACTGGGAACTTTACTGCTCTGGTTTGGCTGGTTCGGCTTCAACCCCGGCAGTTCACTGGCCGGTACCGATACCAGTATCGGGCTCATTGCCACCACCACTATGCTGGCAGCTTCAGCCGGTACCATTGGTGCCATGATATATACCTGGATCCGGCACGGTAAGCCCGACATGACCATGACCTTAAACGGAGCGCTGGCAGGACTGGTGGGTATCACAGCAGGCTGCGCCTCGGTCTCCACTGTCGGAGCTATCATAATCGGTGCTATTTGCGGTTTAATGCTTCCGGTGGCAGTCTCGTTTTTTGATAAAGTTGCTAAAGTTGATGACCCGGTGGGTGCCATTTCAGTACACGGTATATGTGGTGCCATTGGCACCCTGGCGGTGGGATTCCTGGCTGTGGACGGTGGAGTGTTCTACGGCGGGGGTGTCTCGCTGCTGGCTACGCAGGCAATAGGTGTTGCATCAGTACTTGTTTGGACTTTCGGCCTAGGCTTCGTTGTTTGTAAAGTAATCGATGTTGTAACAGGCCTGCGCGTTTCTCGGGAGGAAGAAATGGAAGGTTTGGATATAGGTGAGCACGGCATGGAGGCCTACGGTGACTTTATGCTTCGTCCCATGGACGCTTTGGGTTTAAGTAGAGGTACTTCTAATTCTGTAGATAGTGGTTTGGTTACCAACGCCAACTATACTCATGCTAATTAATTAAAAACCCTCCCGAATAAAAACGGCTTTCCTAAAATTCAGGGAAGCCGCCCGCTCAAGCGGGATTTGGGAAATCAAGAAATAAAGGAGTGAGGGGAATGACTAAAATAGAATGTATAATCAGACCCGGGCAATTGGAACTGGTAAAGGATGCCCTTGGTAAGTACGGTATCCACGGTATGACAGTATCCCAGGTAATGGGGTGCGGCCTGCAAAAGGGCCGAACCGAAGTTTACAGGGGTACGGAGTATAGCATCAATCTTTTACCCAAAGTCAAGCTGGAGATCGTTGTCAGTGACAAGCATGTTGATAATGTGATCAAAGTTGTAACAGAAACCGCAAGAACCGGGGAAATAGGTGACGGAAAAATATTTATCACCACCGTAAATGATGCTTTGCGCATTAGGACGGGTGATAAAGGTGAAAAGGCTTTATAGTATAAAAATTTCCTCTATGAATGTTTGTTTCAATATAACGTCAAATAAAAAAAATTTTGGGGTCTGCCCCCATTTTGCGACTAAGGTTTACACCATTTTGGCCGAGCTGAAGAATAAATTATTCTTTGGCCCGGCTAAAATGGTTTGAAGCTATTATTTTTCCCGGACTGTGAGGAGGAAGCAATGAAAATAGCAATGGCCCAAATTAACCCGGTGGTGGGTGACTTTAACTATAATGCCGGTAAAATTAAGGAATACGTACAAAAATGCGGTGCAAAAGGGTTTGATTTAATTATTTTTCCCGAACTTGCCCTCACCGGATATCCACCTAAGGATTTGCTTTTACGAAATGATTTCAGAGATGCCGTTCAAAAATCATTAAAGCAATTTATTCTGCCCCTGAGCAAAGGGAAAAGTATAATTACCGGCATGCCCATATGCACCGGGAGAGGCACCTATAACTCCGCTGTGTTTCTGCAGGACGGAAAAATACTGGAGACATTTCATAAGACACTTTTACCGGATTATGATGTATTTGATGAGAGCAGGTATTTTATTCCCTCCGATCAAAGAAAATGTGTGGAATTTATGGGTAGGAAGCTGGCCGTCACAGTGTGTGAAGATATTTGGAATGATAAAGATTACTGGGATCGCCGTCGCTATGCTGATGACCCGGTGGCGGAACTGGCGGGACAGGGGGCGGAGATGATTGTCAATATTTCCGCATCTCCGTATCATTTTGGCAAATACAGTTCCCGAGTTGATATGTTAAGTCATACCGCACGAAAATATAATATTCCGGTTATTTATGTTAACCAGGTGGGAGGAAATGATGATCTCATTTTTGACGGTTCCAGCTGCATAATAAACGGTAAAGGCGAGCTCTGCCTGCAAATGGCCCATTTTAAAGAGGATTTTTTTATATTTGACAGTTCCTTTCCTTTGCCCGGGGGAAATTGCAAGGGACGATCACCAGAAAAGGACTTTAATAATATCCGCTGGTTATATGATGCACTGGTACTGGGGATAAGGGACTATTTTTTCAAAACCGGGTTTAAAAGGGCCCTAGTGGGATTGAGCGGTGGAATAGATTCTTCCCTCACCGCCGCCCTGGCGACGGCGGCCTTAGGCCCTGAAAATGTACTGGGAGTTGCCATGCCCTCACGCTATTCCTCCCCGGGTAGCCTATCCGATGCAGAGCAGCTGGCCGTTAATCTGGGCATTGAGTATAGGGTGATATCCATTGAAAATATGTTTTCCGCGTATTTGGCGGAGCTTAACCCCGGTGTGAACAGTATGCAGGACCTGGCGGAGGAAAATATTCAAGCAAGAATTAGGGGAAGCATTCTTATGTTCATCTCCAACCGGGAAGGATACCTGGTGCTGGTTACCGGCAATAAATCGGAAGTGGCAATGGGTTACAGCACCCTTTATGGCGATATGTGCGGGGGATTGGGAGTTCTGGCCGACGTACCCAAAGTAATGGTCTATCGATTAGCGAATTATATTAATGAACAAGATGAAATCATTCCCAAAAGTGTTATCCGTAAACCTCCTTCCGCTGAATTGAGACCCCACCAGGTGGACCGGGATTCTTTGCCACCTTACGAGGATTTGGACGCAATATTGGAAGCTTATATAGAACAAAATAAATCCTTGAAAGAGATAACAGCCATGGGCTATAAACCGGAAATAGTGGAGGAAATAATGAGCAAGGCAGACCGGGCCGAATATAAGCGGCAGCAGGCCGCCCCGGGAATAAGGGTTACCTCAAGGGCATTCGGCCCCGGGCGACGTGTGCCAATAGCTCACAGGTGGAGTGGTTGTTTTTAAAAAAGTCTTGCTTTTCTATTTAGTTCAGGTTATAATATAAATAACTAACTGAATAAATACAATGATGTATTAAGGCAAAGATGCCCTCAAACAGGTTTAATGAAGAACCTGTTGTGAGGGTTTTATTTTTTCCTGGCAACGATGCCGGCAGCAGTCCCACGTATGTGGTCTGTTTGCCGGCATTTTTTATTTTTAATAAGAAAGGGGTTATTAAGAAAATGGAAAATAAGGACGTTCTTGCTTTAGCCAAGGAAAATGGAGTAAAGTTTATCCGGCTCCAGTTTACTGACATCCTTGGGGTAATGAAAAATGTGGCCATTACTGTGGAACAGCTGGATAAAGCCCTTGAGGGTGAACTAATGTTTGACGGTTCTTCTATCCTGGGTTTTACCCGTATTGAAGAATCGGATATGTACCTTCGTCCGGACCCGGATACCTTTACGGTATTTCCCTGGCGTCCTAAAGACGGTGCGGTGGCCAGATTGATGTGTGATATTTACAATCCCGACGGAACACCCTTTGCGGGCTGTCCCCGTGGTGCCTTGAGGCGCGCCGTTAACAACGCGGCAAAAATGGGATATTCCATGCAGGTGGGGCCGGAGCTGGAATTTTTCCTTTTCTTTAATGATGAAGACGGTAAGCCCACCATGAAAACCCATGACCGGGCGGGATACTTTGATCTTTCCCCGGTGGATCTCGGGGAACAGGCCCGCAGGGACATTGTAATTACCCTGGAAGAAATGGGTTTTGAAATCGAGGCCTCACACCATGAAGTGGCCCCGGGACAGCATGAAATTGATTTTAAATATTCCGATGCCCTGGATACCGCGGATAAAATTATGACTTTCAAATTTGTTGTTCGTACCATTGCCCAGCGCCACGGCTTGCATGCCACCTTCATGCCCAAACCGGTATTCGGTATCAACGGCAGTGGCATGCATACCAACCAATCATTATTTAAAGGTGAAGAAAATGCCTTTTATGATCCTAATGGCTCCATGGAATTAAGCCAGGAAGCTTATTATTATATTGGCGGTCTGTTGAAACACGCCCGGGCATTGGCGGCAATCACCAACCCCACCGTTAACTCTTATAAGCGCCTGGTTCCCGGTTATGAGGCACCGGTATACCTGGCCTGGAGCGGTCGTAACCGCAGCCCGTTGATTCGCATTCCGGCTAAAAGAGGTATGAGCACCAGGGTGGAACTGCGTAATCCGGATCCCTCCTGCAACCCGTATTTAGCCATTGCCTGTAGTCTCATGGCCGGCCTGGACGGTATTACCAATAAAATTGATCCACCTGCTCCCTGCGACCGGAATATCTACGAGATGACTGCAACCGACCGTCGCGATCTGGGAATTGCTTCTCTGCCGGGCAGCTTGAAGGAAGCCTATGAGGAACTGGCGGGTGACGAAGTGCTGCGGACCACTCTGGGCGCGCACATCTATGAAAAACTGACAGAGGCCAAAGAGATCGAGTGGGACAGCTACCGCATGAATGTACACCAGTGGGAGATAGACGAATACCTTACCAAATTTTAAATTAATTAGTCAGCGAAAGTAGAAGGCACAATTGTTGACTTATTTAAAAGATTTTATTGAGTAACACCGAACAAGCAATGAGGCTTAAAAGGTGACTCCGATTATTTCGGGCACCTTTTTTTTCGAAAAAATTAAAGCGAGGTGGCTTTATGGAGATTGGTATTAAAGAGCTGGCGGCAGGTATTGACACTGTTTGGTTATTGCTCTGTGCGGCCCTAGTCTTTTTTATGGAGGCGGGCTTTGCCTTTCTGGAAGCAGGTTTTATCAGAGCGAAAAACTCTCTTAACATAGTTATGAAAGTATTTGTTGATAGTACTTTGGGAATGTTGAGCTTTTGGGCTATAGGCTTTGGCATAATGTATGGCTTGGATAAGTTCGGTTTTCTGGGATTAAGCGGCTTTTTCCTGGGGGGCGATCTGGGGCATATACAGTTACGGGTACCTATATACGCCTTCTGGCTTTTCCAGGCCGCCTTTGCCATGGCCGTGGCGTCCATAGTATCGGGTGCCGTGGCCGAGCGTATGAAATTTGGGGTATATATGATATTTACCGTTGTTTGTACAGCTATCATTTACCCCGTGGCAGGGCACTGGATTTGGGGCGGCGGCTGGCTGGCAGAAATGGGTATGCTGGATTTTGCCGGTTCGGCGGCTGTTCACGCGGTGGGCGGTATGGCTGCCCTGGCCGCGGTTTTAGTGCTTGGTCCCAGGACCGGTAAGTACAATTCCAATGGCACCATGAATGTTATTCCGGCTCACAATATGCACCTGGCCTTTTTAGGTACTTTTATTCTCTGGGTGGGTTGGTTTGGGTTTAACCCGGGCAGTGCCCTTTCCGGTTTGGATATGAATATAGCTCGTATAGCTGTCACCACCAACCTGGCGGCGGCCACCGGCGGCATGACAGGTATATTGTTCACCATGTGGCGTTACGGCAAAGCGGACCCCAGTATGGCAGCCAACGGGGCCCTGGCGGGTCTGGCGGCCATAACCGCCGGTACTGCCTTTGTCGGCCCAGCCAGTGCTATCATGATTGGCCTCGTGGCCGGCGTGCTGGTGGTGCTGGCCGTGGAATTCTTCGACCGGATAAAGGCGGATGACCCCGTGGGTGCCATTGCTGTTCACGGCGTATGCGGTATATGGGGAACCCTGGCGGTGGGGCTGTTTGCAGCCGAAGGCGGCCTCTTCTTCGGGGGCGGCCTGCAACTCCTGTCGGTTCAGGCACTGGGCATAACGGTGGTTTGCCTCTGGGCCTTTGGGACCACCTTTGCGGTATTTACTCTGCTTAAGAAAACCGTGGGTATTAGGGTATCTGAAAGGGAAGAACTGGAAGGAATGGATCTCGTGGAACACGGTATCCCTGCCTACAACGAACTGGTTACCGGTCGTGTATTGGAAAAGGGAATCGGGGGAGAGCCGGTTCTCAAAGAGATGTCCGGTGCGGTTGTTCATGCCGAACCGGTGAAACAATAATTCAAGAAATCGGTGACAGTCACCATTTTCTTGAATTATTAAATTGACTCCTTCATTTTAATTAAAGGATAATTATTATGTTTAAAGAATAATAAGGCGAAAGAATTATACTACCGGATCGTGTCAAAAGGAGGAGCCTATGAAAAAAATAGAGGCTATTATCCGACCTGCAAAACTGGAAGAGGTTAAGGAGGCCTTGGAACGTTTTGGTATATATGGGATGACCGTTAGCCAGGTGCTAGGTTGCGGCATGCAAAAGGGGAGAACAGGAATATACAGGGGGCATGAATATAGTATAAATTTACTGCCCAAGGTGAAGCTGGAGATTGTAGTACAGGACCGCTGGGTTGACGGGGTTATGGATACCATTTCACGGGTCGCGCGTACCGGAGAGGTGGGGGACGGCAAAATATTCGTATACCATGTGGAAAATGCGCTGCGGGTCCGAACCGGCGAGACCGGCGACGATGCATTATAAGAGCTTATAATCCCATGCAAATTGTCTGATAATTTATTTTGAAACCTATTGCATTATAGGAAATTCTCTGGTACTATATTAATCACTTAAAAATATTCTTGCGTCAACGGAGACGTGATACCGAGGCGATGACGCCCTCACTTGGATAAGTGGGGGCGTTTGTGTTTTTTGCGGACGGTGTGAAACCAATGAAAGGAGGGATGCAAGATGACCGGATGCCCCATTGCATACGCCCACCCCTGTAATTCATGTCATCAATATGGCAACTGTGCTCCCAGTCAAGCGGTTCAGAAGCTCAACCAGTTGGAAACTGTTGTTGCTGAATTAAAACAGATGCTTAATCAGTTGGAGAAATCAAGCCGGGTAAACAATGACCCAAAGAATTAGCAAATAAAAGGGTTGCATTTTTAGTTAACTGAGTGTATAATAACATTTGTAATAAGTTAATAGTAATCTGGATACAATGGAGTATCTTAAAATGGCAATGGTGCCCTCTCCGGAATATATTTTTCCGTGAGAGGGCATTTTTGTTATATAACAGTTATACAGGAGGCAGTCCCATGAGCCAACGAAGGGTGGTTTTGGGGGATAGCGACGCTACTTCTAGAAATAAAATGAAGGCCTTAATAAAAAAAATGGGCTATTTTGTGGTAGGTGAGGCCGGTGACGGAATTACGGCCTTGAAGCTAATCAGGTCCCGGGAACCGGAATTGGCAGTGTTGGATACATCACTGCCGGGTATGGACGGATTGCAGATCGCGGAAATTGCTTGGCAGGACAGGTTGGCACCGGTGGTCTTGCTAACATCTTATATTGATCCTACCGTGCTGGAGAAGGCCAGGGCGGCAAGGGGTGCTGCTTTATTACAGAAGCCGGTGGATGAAAATACATTACTACCGGCGATGGAACTGGCCCGTAGTAATTATGAAGAACTCTGTAAGCTGGAGGATAAAATAAAAGAGTTAAAGGAAACTTTGAAAACCCGAAAAGTGGTGGAAAAGGCCAAGGGGATATTGATGGAAACATTGGGTCTTTCTGAAGGAGAAGCTTTCAAGCGTATACAGAAACAGAGCATGAATAAACGGGTTTCCATGCGAGCAGTGGCTGAGGCAGTTATAATGGCTAACAATCTAAAATAGCAATCGGTACAAAGATGTGCTGGATAAGGCAACGGCGCCTTTCTTGGAGGGTTTTTATTGAAAAATCCGGGGAGGGCGTTTTGTGTTTTAAACCATGTGGAGAGGTGGAAATTCCTATGCAATCAGAAAGAAAAAGTGAACTTATCAGCAAGGCCCGTGAATCGGGTGTAAAATTTATACGCTTGCAGTTCACGGACATTACCGGAGTATTAAAAAATGTGGCCATTCCAATTGACCAGTTGGAGAAGGCTTTGGATGGAGAATTAATGTTTGACGGTTCTTCCATTAAAGGGTTTACACGTATTGAGGAATCCGATATGTATTTGCGGCCGGATCCCGAAACTTTTCAAATTTTCCCTTGGCGTCCCAGGGAGGGTGCCGTAGCTCGTTTGATATGTGATGTTTATAATCCAGATAATACGCCCTTTGAGGGATGTCCCAGAAACGCACTGAAAAAGGTATTGGCTGAAGCGGCGGAACTGGGTTACACAATGCAGGTTGGCCCGGAGTTGGAGTTTTTTCTCTTTAACGTAGACGAAGAAGGTCGCCCCACTCTGGATACCCATGATAAAGCCGGTTACTTTGATTTAACCCCTGTTGACCTGGGTGAAGATGCACGGAGAAGTATTATCCTGACCCTGGAAGAAATGGGATATGATATAGAAGCTTCCCACCACGAGGTGGCACCGGGGCAGCACGAAATTGACTTTAAATATTCAGACGCCCTGGATGTGGCAGATAAAATTGTAACCTTTAGATTTGTGGTTAGGACCATTGCCCAAAGACACGGTTTGTACGCAACCTTTATGCCCAAACCCGTTGCCGGAATAAACGGCAGCGGCATGCATATGAACCAATCATTGTTTAAAGGTGAGGAAAATGCTTTTTATGAAGCCTCCGCACCCAGACAGCTGAGCCAGGAAGCATATTATTATATAGCGGGTCTTTTGAAGCATGCCCCTGCTCTGGCGGCTATAACCAACCCCACTGTAAACTCTTACAAGAGATTGGTCCCCGGTTATGAGGCCCCGGTTTATATTGCCTGGAGCGAGCGCAACAGGAGTCCCTTGATTCGCATTCCTGCCAAGCGCGGGCTGAGCACCCGGGTGGAGCTGCGAAATCCGGATCCTTCCTGTAACCCGTACCTGGCCATAGCGGCAACTCTTAAGGCCGGTTTGGACGGTATTAAGAATAAGTTGCAGCCGCCTGAGCCCTGTGACCGTAACATCTATGAAATGACGGCCGGAGAGCGACTGGACACCCATATTGATAGTTTACCTGAGGATCTCAAGGATGCATTGTCAAGACTAAGTGAGGATAAAGTAATTTGTGAGGCCTTGGGACCTCATATTTATAAGATATATTCCAATCTTAAAATGCAGGAGTGGGATGCATTCAGGATACAAGTTCACCAGTGGGAAATTGATAATTACCTGGAGAAATTCTAGGTTAATAATTATAAAATTTTATGTTTATTTCCATCCTCTGACCCCGTGGAAAAAATTTTTCCCACGGGGTGTTTTTTTTAACAAAAAAAATTCCCGGCAATTGGGGGGAATGCCGGGAAAACAAATGTTTTGTGCCCATGCCCGTATAAGCATTGGGCACGAGGTAGGTTAAAGTCTGCCAGGGGAAATAAGAGACATAAACCTTTACCCCCGCCTGACAGGTCTAAAAGAAGGAGTATTCGTGAATATTAATATTCACGAATTAAATGGCATTTGTATTACATCAAGGGATCCATGGTCAGTGCCGGGTGGCCTTTCTCTTCCAGGAAGGGCAGTATCTCTTCGCCGCTGGTTCCAATTGACTCGTCGGCAATCTTATCTACAAAGTCTTTACCCAGCCCGGCATTATCAGCTGCTTCTTCCAGCAGGCCGCGCAGCTCCTCCTTCAGAGCTTTGGGCATCCAAACAAGGCGGCCCAGCCCACCGTCAGCAGGCACGAACTTCGGTGAGCCCAGATAGGATTTACCGATACCCATGAAGCCGGGCGTCTGGGCACCGCCGCCGATGGTCCCGGCAAGGGTGCTAAAGCTCATACCTGACGGGGTCATGCCCCCGTGCTCGCGGTTGACCACCATGAAGCCGTTACACTCGGGTACCATGGCCAGGATACACTCAAAGCACCCACAGGAGGTCATGGGATACTCCATGATGGTGTAGAAGTTAACGTTGGAAATGTTACGCTGCGAGTTGTTAAAGCAGAACTCGTTAAAGGACTCCCATTGTCCCTTGGTCTCGTCGATTATGCCCTCTTTGGGGATGGGCTTGTTGTTACCGTGCGGGTTAATCTCATAGGCCGCCTTGGCATCCAGCCAGTTAACCGCACCACACAGCCCCACGCGCTCAGGCGCAATAACGCATACGTGGGTGGGAGCAAATGACTGGCACAAAGTACAGGAATAGAAGGTGTCGATGCTCTCATCCCTGAGTTCCTTCAAGCGGTCATCCCGCTTTTGATAGTACTCCCTGGCCACTTCGCGCATTTCCTTAACTTTATCCTCATCAGTATAGATGGTCACTTGAACCCTGTCCACGATGGAGGGGAACTCTGCCTTGAACTTGGCGTACAGAATCTCACCCAGATGCTTGAGGCGGAATCCCTTCTCGTAAGAATCCTTACTGATACGTACCCACATTATATCGCGCTGGGCCACGTGCCAGGTACCTTCACCGTAGTTGGTAAAGTAGTGAATCTGGCGCTCCAGGACGGGCTCGAAGTCTTCTTGGAACTTCTTGCCGTATATATCTATCACTATACCTATGGGCATGCGTCCGCCTTCTTCTACGGTGTCGATGTCGGAGCCGATAAGCTCGACTTTGCCGTCTTCCACTTCGTTTTCATCGGCCATGCGTACCAGCTCGAAGCCCGGCGTCTTGGTGCCGCCGAATTCCACGTACATATCCTTCTTACGGATACTTTCACCCTCGAAGGCAGGGCCGATGTTAATGGGAACATCGATTTGGATAGAGGTAATCTTGATACCCCGGGTTTCCAGGGCCTTCTGGAC
>JAALLO010000213.1_pt1 | contig 14467 bp, 15 predicted proteins | sample 7245941 | NCBI WGS metagenome assembly JAALLO01 (sample SAMN13049198, study PRJNA578106) | oil field metagenome | isolation source: filtered produced water from oil reservoir A2 | place: USA:offshore Texas | collected 2016 | reverse complement strand
ACATATGAGTATGTGGAAACCAGGTACATTACAACAAGTGCTGCAAGTGTTGTCGTTGTCATCGTGATACCTGTGTGCATTGCGTTTGAGATGTTCTCCTGGGGTGTTCCTCTGCGCTTTAGCACTCTTGTTGTGAGCAGTATGTCACTGTCCACAGAATAACCGATCAGCATAAGCAGGGCTGCAACTGTACCAAGGGACAGCTCGATACCTGCCACGTTCATAAATGCTGCTGCTATCAGTATGTCGGAAAGCGCGGAGAGTACGACCGCTACCGACGGTACGAATGTCTTGAATATCAGGAATACCACAAGGGCCATTCCTATGAAAGATATTATTACAGCCTGTACGGCCTGTTGCTGCAGGCTTGCTCCGTATACCGGTCCTACCTGTTTTATCTCAACACTGGAATAGGTGGATGTCACATCCCGTACAAGCTCACTCTGCTGTTCATTGTCCATTGGCCCGAACTGCATGATCACACGCGATCCGGCCTGGCGGGCGTCAACTATCGGATAGTCGGCATATTTCTGTTCAAGGGATGCGGCAGTTTCCTGGCTTGCTACCGATATCTGTGTTCCTCCCTCAAACTCCATTCCGAGTTTCACAGGTGCGCCACTGCTTACAAACACTATTCCAAGTACAACTATCGATACAAGGAATATGGCAAGCGGTATTGTCGCAAGCTGGCGATCGCTGTGATTTCTTACAAACGAATCCAGGCGTTCAGTCAAACCGACTTCCATTTTAAAGACTCCATAATTATTTTCAAAATCTCCCGTTGTTAATAAAGTAGTTGTCAATCCATACACTACAACTTATATATACTACTTACTGTCTCTCTTAAGCGATGACCGACAGACCCAGCATTGACGAATATTTTCTTGAGATCGCCACTGTTGTTGCCAAACGTTCCACATGTCTGAGGAACAGGGTAGGTGCTGTGATAGCAAGGGATAAAAGGATCCTTTCCACAGGCTATAACGGTGCACCGCGCAATATGGAACATTGTCTGGATATCGGCTGCATAAGGCAGCAGAACAATATAGAGTCCGGCACCCGTCATGAGAAATGCCGGGCGGTCCACGCAGAGCAGAACGCCATCATACAGGCTGCATTGCACGGTGTTAGTACCGATTTTGCAACTCTTTACTGCACACATCAGCCATGTATTCTGTGTGCAAAGATGATAATCAATTCCAATATCAAAAAAGTAGTTTACATACAGCCCTATCCGGATACGGATGCGCTGGATTTCTTTGCTGATGCGGATGTTGAAGTGGTTAACATTCCATTTTGAATACTTAAATGCTTAATATGACGCTTCTCAGGAATCTCTGAGACAGCGAAGTCCTTTTTTTATGAGATCTTCCCTGTCAGTTCTGTACATCTCTTTTACTGATGTGCTATCTTCGGAACGCAGTTTCAGACCCCTTATAATGACAACCGGACAACCGCCGTCTCCTTCTCCCATCAGCAGATTTGCAGCACCTGCAATCTCATCGGCAACGGCTTCCTGTGTGATCTCCAGTTCGTTCCCGAAGAGGTCCTTTTTTCCTACCCAGTTCAGGATGGGGTGTATCATGTATAGACCGACAGCTATTCCTGTCTGTCCTATCTTGAAAGCCCTTCCGTTGGTGTCTGTCACAATGACGCTCACCTTCTTACTGGTGTTCATCTCCACTGCTTTTCCTATATTCTCGGCACTGGAATCCGGATCTTCCGGCAAGTCTGCAAGGTATCCTCCTTCAACATTGGATTCATCAATGCCTGCCTTAATGCAAACGTGACCGTTCTTTGTCTCCACAAGCAATATGGGAAACTCCATAAGGATCTCATTGCTTCTGTCAAGAACTGCCTGAATGAATCCCGGGTCAAGGTTATGCTTTGCAGCTATTTCTTTTGCCTTTTCGCCGGCTTCGATGTCCTCCAGCCTGAAAACCCGGCCTTCGGACTTGGCGACTATTGTGGAAGCAATGACTATGATATCGTAATCCTTAATTTCTGCATTGTCACAGATGATTGACGCGATGTCGTCTCCCTCTTTGATAAGAGGCACATTCTCAACAGTAAAAGCTTCCATCTTCACGGCTCATTCCTCAGGGAAGTAACGGTATTGTGGGTAGATAATGTTGTTGGCGCATTTCACTATTCATCAGACCGAAATGCATGTTTAAGTATCGTCTGAATGGATGGATCTACAATATGTTCCTTTTTTCTATACCAGATCATAATTCTAAAATGCACAACAGTTAGGAGAAATGCTAGGATGAATATTGTCGAACCTTTTATATTGAAAGTTCCGATTACCATATTCAAAATCCCTATTATTAAGAAGGAGTAAAAGTATACTGGAATTGAACGCCATAACTCCTCTTCTATGATGTAGTCCATTTTGGTATCCTGGCATTTTTGCCACATTCAAACTGGGTTTTTTATGATTAACATTTAGCAATTTAGTGGAATAACATCAATTTATTAATGTGTACTTATTATATTTTAATGCATGACATGTAAAATATTGAAGGAAATTCTGCGTGCGAGTTTCAGAAAAATATTTCTATTTCTTTTAATAGTACTGTTACTGACAGTACTATCAGGTATCCTTATGTATTTTGTAGAAGGAGTAGCCGGTGGCTTTATCACAATTCTTTCTAGCATCTTCTGGGCTTCTACTACACTTCTGTCTCTAGGATTCGGGGATATAGTTCCGCAAACAGGCCTGGGCAGATTTATTGCTTTTATTCTCCAATTGCTGGGATATAGCATACTAATAGTGCCAATATTCATTGTAATAGCTGAAACATTCATTTATCTATGCGATTCACTTTCTAGGAAGGATGAAGATTTTAAATAAAAGTTGGCAAAGGAGACCAAAAGAAGCTTATTAATATCATTATCCGCATAAGCAAATGCGCGGCAATGATGATAGTTACCCCCACTGAGCAAAGTATGATGATAACTCTTACTGATGCCGCAACAATAAATGCCTTCAGCTCAGTTCAAAGCATTTAAAAAATAAAATAAAGAAGTGTTTTTACGGTATATCGGCAAAGACCGGATTATTCTATCATGATCTTTTGCTTTTCCTCAAGCTGTGACTTCGGAAGTGTCACAGTGAGCACTCCGTCCTCCAGTTTGGCCTTTGCACCTTCTTCAGTGACATTTGCAGGCAGGCTGAACGAACGTGCAAACCTCTTGAAAGAGCGTTCCTTCATGGAATAGCCTTCCTTTTCTTCCTCGGCTTCCCTGTGGGTATTGGCGGTAATCCATATCCTGTCACCTTTGATATTGATATCCACATCCTCCTTGCTGACGCCGGGAAGATCGGTCTTCACAACGATATCCTTATCTTCCTCTTTTACATCCACCAGTGGACGAAGGGTCTCAAAATCCATCCAGCTACCTCTTTCACCTTCACCGAACATCTCTGAAAGACGGTTCTCCATTCTGCTTAACTCTTCCATTGGATCCCATACCGATCTGGAGGCAGGGCTCCAGCGTGTTAAACCATATCTCATATTCATCACTCCTCATTTTGTGGTGGGCTGAACTCCCATTTAACCCACAATGCACCTATTATGATTGAGACTATTTAAGATTGATTCAAAAAATTAATTAGCAGGAGCAATGCTCCTTATATAATGACCTGTCAGGGCAGGATTACTCATATTCCTTTGACAGATCTATCAACTTGCCCACAAGATCGGCAGCATAAACAGTACCTAGGGAACCCTTTTTAACAGATTCTTCATCAAAGGCCTTTGCATCGTCCGGCTTATCTTCGGCAGTGGAGTAGACGGCAAATGGGATGGGTACGGATGTGTGTGTCCTGAGTGCTATGGGGGTCGGGTGGTCCGGCAGCACCATTATGGTGACATCCTCATCGTATTTCTTTGCGGCTTCAAGCACAGTACCCACGACTTTTTCATCAAAGTCCTCGATGGCCTGTATCTTGGCCTGCATGTCTCCCATATGTCCCGCCTCATCGGGTGCTTCCACGTGAACAAAGACAAAATCGTGATCCTTCAGGGCATCCATGGCGTACTCGGCCTTACCTTTATAGTTGGTATCCAGATATCCCGTGGCACCGGGAACCTCGATCACATCAAGTCCTGCATAGATTCCGATTCCCTTTACAAGGTCTACTGCTGATATTATTGCCCCGTTCAGTCCGTAGAGTTTCTCAAAAGGAGTAAATGCAGGCGCATATCCCTGACCCCAGAGCCATATGGAATTGCCGGGATTCTTACCTTCTTCTATTCTCTTTTTGTTGACAGGATGGTCTTTCAGTAATCCCATAGATCTCTCTGTCAATTCTGCTATGATCTCGCTGTCTTTTCCCCGTGGCATGTGGTCATGTCTGCTCTCGTCAATTACGTCATGGGGCGGAGTGCATTCGGTATCCGCTCCAAGACCGTTTTTTGCTATCATTAAGTGGCGGTAGCTGATTCCCGGATAAAAACTGAATTTTTCATCTCCGAGGGCAGAGTCGATGCTTTCGATCAGCTCTTTTGATTCCTCGCTGGTGATATGTCCTGAACTGTGGTCTGCAATGATGTCATCCTTGATGGTAATAAGGTTACAACGGAATGCAACATCATTCTTTTCGAGTTCCACTCTCATGCTTGCAGCCTCTAGGGGAGCCCTTCCTGAGTAGTACTTTTCAGGGTCATAGCCGATGATGGACATGTTGGCAACATCGCTTCCGGGTGGCAGTCCCTCGGGCACAGTTCGGGCAAGTCCTGCCCGGCCGTTCATGGTAATATAATCCATGTTTGGTGTACTGGCCTTCTGGAGAACAGTCTGATTTCCCAGCTCCTCAAGTGGCTCATCTGCCATGCCATCTCCGATGAGTACTACATATTTCATTATTTTCACCTATATTTATAGAAATAAATAAAAACCATTAGACAATAATATGCTTGAAAAACAAGATATTAAGGTGTCATTTTTATCCGGTCCTATGATTTGAGGTTTCGATGAAATATATACATTTTGTAATTATAAGTACCTGTATTCTTTTACTGTGCATTACTCCTGCAGCCGGTCTGAAAACAGAGGCCATGATACACTATTCGGAACCGGATGTAAGTATCGGGGATGAGATATTCCTGGAGCAGGGCTACTCTGTGAAAGTTCTGGACATGAACAGTAACAGCGGCGATATCTGGATCGAACTGTACCGTGATGGCGATAAGGTGGAGCTGGATGACAATTTTGCTAAGGAGGATGAAGCCCTCGAGTATATCCGTACGGTTATTGAGGATGAGGATGACGATAAAGAGGTGGATTACTTTATTCTGAGTATAATCTCGGAAGGTTCGGTAAAAGAATCAGACGGGGAGATCTATTCCACCATATATATCGAACAGTATCTCGATCCTGTGGAAGATTTCAATGACTACCTGCTCATGGACAGGGACTTTTCCCTGAAAGCTGGCTCAGAGCGCAGACTTTCCGGTCTTTATACAATTGAAGCAAGCGATGTGGATGATGGCGAAGTTACTTTTGAACTAAGGTTTGATGACAGGCTTCTGAAAGAGGATGAAGTGGAAGAAGACGATTATTTCTATTACACCGTATACTCCGAAACCGGACCACAGACAGTTTTTCTTGCTTATCTGGAAGGTCTTTTCGAGACCGACGGGGGAACAACTGTCTTTATCGATCATGTATTCCTGCAACAGGACACTGTATCCGGGATTGCGGATGTTCCTGAGAGCATTGATATTAATGTCACATCTCCGCTTGGTGACGGCTTAAAAGCGGGGCGTATTGCCATCGTTGATTATTATCTGGACGATTCCTATGAAGAAGTACGTATCCTGCTTGACGGAGAAGTTCTGGATACAAGAAAAGAAGTGAGTCCCGGGACCTATAAGGCTGTGACCGGGGAACTCGATTCAGGCATACATAAGGTTACGCTGATGACACTGGATGAAAACGATGACACGTCCTATTATTCGGAAGAATTCTCGGTATCTGTTAATATAAAGGATAATATCGGCGAATCGATCGCAGAGCTTGCAAACTCAGCAGCAGAAGGTCTTGGTAAGGATAACAGTTCTGCCAATTCGTCATCTGATATGTCCGGACCACTCTTGCCTTCTGAGATCTCGAATATTCTTTCCCTTCTTGTAAGTGGCGTTGTGTTTGTTGTGCTTATCTGGTTCTTTAAGAAGTTCCTGTAAGCCTGTTTTTAGACTCTCCTCAACGCCTTACACATAATCTTTATATTACTCTGTATTGTTTATAGTCCAAATCAGTCGAAAAACCAAACGTGATTAAAATGAGAATCGTAATGAAATTCGGCGGCACATCGGTTGCCAACGGAGAGAAGATCCGGCATGTAGCTGAACTACTGAAGCGTTATCATGACGACGGTAATGAACTTACTGTGGTAACTTCGGCACTGGGCGGTGTAACGGACGGCTTACTGAACACGGCTAACGAAGTATCCGTAAGCGGAAAAGTAGCTCATGTGAAAGAATTCATAGCCGACCTGAAAAAGAAGCATTACGATGCCATTAACATTGCAGTGGATAGTGATGAACTGAAGTCCTTGTGCATCGAGTCTATCGACAAGCGCGTCGATGAACTTGAAAAGGCTCTTATAGGTATTTGTTACCTCGGGGAATTGACTCCACGTTCCATAGATTATATCTCTTCCTACGGAGAACGTCTTGCAGCTCCTATCGTAAGCTGCTCTATCTGCTCTCTGGGTATTGATTCAAAATCATTTACGGGTGGCGAGGCGGGAATTATCACCGATTCAAATTACGGTGGTGCCAAGGTACTTGAGGAAAGCTATACAAGGATCGATGAAAGGCTCTCTCCTCTTCTTGGACACAGCATTCCTGTTGTTACAGGTTTTATCGCCCACAACCAGCAGGATATAATCACTACACTGGGACGCAGTGGTTCTGATTTCTCAGCATCCATTCTCGGTGCTGCGCTCAAGGCGGATGAGATCTGGCTGTGGAAAGAGGTCCACGGTATAATGACCACTGATCCCAAGTTCGTTCCCGAGGCCAAATGTATCCCGCAAATATCCTATATCGAGGCCATGGAACTGTCTTATTTCGGTGCAAAGGTCCTTCACCCAAGGACAATTGAGCCCGCCATCAAACACAAGATCCCCGTGCGTGTGAAGAACACCTTTGAACCTGATTTCGAAGGTACGCTGATCGTTGCCGAACAGAACCAGATAGAGGATGTCGTAAAGGCTGTTACCCTCATTTCCAGGGTTGCCCTGATCAACATCTCCGGTGCGGGGATGGTAGGTGCTATCGGTACTGCAGCAAGGGTATTTTCCGTACTTGCAGGTGCCGGTGTGAATATTATCATGATCAGCCAGGGTTCCTCTGAAGCTAACATGACCTTCGTGGTCAATGAGGACCATCTGGAAAGGGCAGTTGCAGCTATCAGGTCCGAGTTCAGCAATAACTTCATCGGCGATGTCGCATATGACAGGGATATCTGTGTTGTTGCGGTTGTCGGTGCGGGCATGGACGGTATCCCGGGAGTTGCAGGTAAGGTATTTTATGCCCTCGGAAATGGCAATATAAACGTAATTATGATCAGTCAGGGTTCCTCACAGCATAACATCTCCTTTGTCGTGAGTTCAGAGGATGCTATCGAGGCTGTACAGATACTACACAGGGAATTCGAACTGGAAAAATAGTCGTGATCATATGAAAGACAAACATCTCACCTATGCGGAATCCGGTGTTGACATCGAAAAAGAGGAGACTACCATCCAGGCACTGACAAAGGGCATGACCTACAGGCGTGAAGGCCTGGGGGCACCTCTGACGGGTATAGGTCACTATGCAGGTCTCATCGATTTCGGAGAATATGCCCTTGCACTTGCCACAGATGGTGTGGGTTCCAAGGTTCTGATAGCAAATGAGATGAAGCGTTGGAACACGGTCGGTATTGACTGTATCGCAATGAACGTCAACGATCTGCTGGCAATTGGTGCCGAACCTGTATCCTTTGTTGATTATCTGGCACTTGAGAAGCATGATGAGGAATTCGCCGCTCAGATCGGCGAGGGTCTGAGGAAAGGAGCTGAGATCTCACGCATGTCCATTGTAGGCGGCGAGACGGCAACACTTCCGGATATCGTCAAAGGTTTCGATCTTGCAGGTACCTGTCTTGGAATGGTCAGAAAAGAGGATATTATCACGGGTGAGAATGTACGGCTCGGTGATGCCATAGTAGGGATTCCGGCAGCAGGTGTGCACAGTAATGGCTACACTCTTGTTCGAAATATCATCGAACAATCATCATATTCATATCAGGATGCTTTCCCGCTGGACACTTCTACTACCATAGGAGACGAACTCCTGATACCCACACGTATCTATATGGAAGTTCTGGATGTTATCAGGGAATGTGATGTTCACGGACTTGCACATATTACGGGTAGCGGTCTTCTGAAACTCAGACGTGTGACAGAACTCGGGTTTGACTTCCACGATCCCATCGAACCAAATGCAATCTTTAAGTTCCTTCAGGAGGAAGGCAATGTGGATGATCTGGAAATGTACCGGACATTCAACATGGGCATGGGTTTTGTGATCATCTTACCGCCGGAGCAGGCCGAAAAGGCAGCTGAGATGACAGGTGGCAAGGTTGTCGGAAGGATAGTGGAAAGTGGTATAAAGGTATCTAACCTTGTTATTGTTTAATAGGAAGGAAATCCAAGCATGGCATGTATAAGCGATCTTCCCTTTGAGATACTCCTGAAAGGAGGTACACCCGCCCAGTGTGAGGCACTGATCAGGGAAAAGTCCGATGAAGTATATCGTGTGCCGGGTGGTTATACCATACGCGGCGTGCTTCTTCAGGGCGATTCTATTCCGGTAGGTGTGAAGGGGGATGAGCTGTTCTTCCAGTATATCAAGCCATGTTTCGGACTTTTTGTCCTCAGGTTGCCAAATGCTGCCGATGAGGTCGAAAAGCTGCGTTCTAAATTCAAGAAAAAATGAATGTCTTCCAGGCATCTGAGGTCTTATTTTTATGGAAAAAAGTGATCAGGAAACTCCCGATTTCGGTACCTATCTTCTCTGGGGCCTGATGGGCGGTATCATACTCGGTGTGCTAATTGAGGATTACGGGCTTGGCATATCCCTTGGCCTGCTTGCGGGAAGTTTGTTCTACTATCAGAAATTAAGGGATAGTGGTCATGAGATCAGTTCAAAAAAGCTTTACAGAAGCTCTGATGACCGTATGATAGCAGGAGTATGTGGCGGTATGGCCGAGTATTTTGATGTCAAACCCTCTCTTGTAAGAATCGTTTTTGTGATTTTCACTCTGGTCACAGGTATCTTCGTAGGAGGATTACTATACCTGCTTCTGGCCATTCTTGTGCCGGAAGAGAGTTCCAGGGACAATACTTATTGACCGGGAATATTCATATCTTCGTACTTTTTGCAGTTTCGACTACCCATTTAAGGAAATCCCCTGAAGGGAATTCGTGTATTGTGGTTGCAATGATCATTCCTTCCCCAAACTTTTTTACCACCATCAGGGCATTTCCATCCTCATCCCTGAATATGACATCTCCCTCGGTATCCGTGAAATAACCGTCAAACTCCACTTCTGTCTCGGGATCTTCCACAAGGCATCGGGCACTATGCTCTTTTGTAATACAGATATTTGCTGACATCTGCTTTTGCACATACCTCAGCTTCATCGGGAGCCAGGGATATTCATATTCACTTATCATGGGTCCGAATATGACTAGGACTCCTCCTTTTTCCACAAATTTCTCAAGCTTTTTTTTGCTTCGCTCGATACCATTCAGTACCTTTGTATAATCGGTATTGGCAAAACCTGTGGGGATCATCAGGCATTTACTTGGTGGAAGAAAAGGTGTTCCAAGGTTCTCAGGGGCTATTCTCTGGCACTTGATATCATGTTCGAGGAACAGTTTCTCGAACAAGAGGGCATTGTCCCATAAAAGCATCACGTCGGTCATGCAGTGAGATATAATCTACTGATTTAATTGTTTTTCCGGAAATCCGGGAACAATGTTTGATTATAATTTTAAATAATATATTTATCATTATAGATTTTGGGATGCTGAAAAATATACTTATACTATCGAGTAATTGTATCTTTGCAATACAAAAGCACAGATTTGTGTTGTACCCTATAAGCTGGTTGGGGAGTGGGTTTACCCATCCGGCTTTGATTCTTTCATTTTGTATTACATATACGGAGTATCACTGATTTTGTTCCTAACCTCTCCCGGGTGAAAATTCAGACCTGCTCCATGGAATTTCTTCCCGGCATCTATACAAAGAAGAAATTTCTACATGATTATGACGCTTAAGTATATCTTCATGTACCTCATTTTGTTATTTGGTGCTGTGATCCGATTTTAAAATCTAAACGACTACATACAAAAGGAGATGTGACCTATGCCTGTACTTTCTTTCATTGCCTGTAGGATATTCGAGGACGAGATCGTCCATATTATTGAGAATGATAATGCAATACGGAATTTACTGATAGTGAACAACGAGGATGCCCGCATGCTTGTGGATAAACTGGAGGATGCAGGCTGTGATTATACGCTTGTTTCAGATGATGTGCTCCCGGATTGTCCGGAAGATGATGGCTTAACTCTTGTTGTGGAGATACTTGAGCTTGCCCTGCATGCCACCCCGGACGATCTTAAAGAGGCCGTATATTCAAAAGCCAGAGAGAAATCAGAGTATTCGGATGGCATTTTACTACTCTATGGCCTTTGTGGAAATGTGCTGGACAAAGTGGATAAAGATCTTGCTGACCTTCCATGTCCAGTCCATATACTAAAAGAAGACAACGGAGATATAATAGACGATTGTATCGGTGCGGTGCTAGGAAGCAGAGCTGCATATCTTGAGAAACTGAAAAGCTTCAATGGTGTCGGTACTTTCTTCATGACTCCCATGTGGGCTGCCCACTGGCGTGAAATGGTGAAAGCGGCAGGTCTTACGAACAACCCGGATGATATAAAGATGTCAAAGTTCGTGTTTGACTATGCAGGCTATAAGACCGTAGCTAAAATGGATACCGGTCTGTACTATGAGAAGAGTTTCGATCCCATGGTTGAAGAATTTGCAAGGCTCTTTGAGTTTAATATCATAGAGATGAAAGCAAGTCCCAGGCTGCTGGTCAATTGTTACGAGCGCATAAAAGGTGAAGTCCTTTAAATATTTTAATCTGACCTGCTGGTGTAGAGGTGCTATCCCGGGTTTGTGCGAAAACAAATCCATTTCTTATTAGTTGGGAAGAGTAGAAGTTCCTGAATATATGCTTTCGCAGATGCTGTAGCACAGATACTTTTCAAAAGTGTTAATATGGTTACTTATACATAGGTAAGTAAGCTTATTTTAGCCGACAAGTATCATATACTAAAAAGAAAATTGTTTTCTTGAATTTGTTTTGTTAAGTTAAAAAGGTGCAAATCATGCCTCATATAATGGAATTAGTAGGAAAAACAAGGGTAGTCGTAAAAGATGGAGAAGTTATTGAAGTCGGTGAGCCTGAGGTCAAATGGTGTCCTATATTTGCCAAGCTGCGCGGTATCGAGGAGATAACCCCGGAAGATGTCAGGAAGAACATGGAGTTCAGAATAAGCGACTTTGGGATGTTCACCGATAAACGTCGTCTGGAACTCGAGGACTTTGTAGGATTCGGGGCAAGCGAGATCATGATGACAGGTCTTAGCCGTGGTTTGCTTGATACGACAGTAACAGCTTGTGACGGAGCAGGAACTGTAATTTCCAGCAATCCAACCCTTGTCCAGGGTATGGGTGGCAGGATGTCCGGTCTTGTGGAAACAGAGCCAATTGAAGGTATTATAGAAGGTATCACCGAGCGTGGAGGGACCGTGCTTGATCCATCGACTGCAAGAATGGATCCCGTTGCGGGTGTTAAGAAGGCAGCCGAGCTTGGCAGCAAGAAAATTGCAGTAACTGCGGCCTTCCCTGATGTGGCGGAAGAGTTGAGAGAACTTGAAGCGGAAATGAATCTTGATCTGGTAATAATCGGGGTGCATGTAACTGGTCTGAACAGAGAAGATATCCGGAAGCTTGTCGATAATGCGGATATTACAACCAGTTGTGCATCAAAACACATGAGGGATCTTGTAAAACCACTTGCCCAGGTGGGAACCGCAGTGCCACTCTTCGCCCTGACCCAGAAAGGAAAAGAACTTGTTGTGGAGCGGGCAAAGGATGTTAAAAGCCCTGTTCTTATCAACACCATGCCTCTGCCTGAACTACCTGAAAAGAAACAGCCCAGAGAACTCAAATAAAAGTAAAATAGTCAGGCCGCCATTCTAAAAAGGAGTTCCAAAATCATGCAATTCAGTCTTGGGATCGATGCAGGGGGTACTTATACGGATGCGATTCTGGTCAGGGATTCCGATGGCTCTGTTGTAAGTTCGGGTAAAGCACTTACAACCTATCCTGATCTGATAACAGGTATCAGGAATGCTATCGACAACCTCGAGCAGGAAAATCTTGAAAAGGTAAGCCTTGTATCGGTTTCAACGACTCTGGCCACCAATACGGTACTCGAGGGTACTGGCAGTCCTATAGCACTCATTCTTGTGGGCGAACACTCCATGAAAGGTGATTTTCCGGCCAGGCACATTATACGCGTAGAAGGTGGTCACACTTTCAATGGTGAAGAAAATGTTTCTCTGGAAATAGAAAAGGTAAAGGAATTTGCCGGAAAAGTCAAAGATGATGTTGCAGCCTTTGCAGTTTCTTCTTTTTTCAGTATCCGTAACCCGGAACATGAAAACATGATACGTGATGTGGTTCATGAACTTACGGGAATGCCCGTGGTCTGTGGCCATGAGCTGTCTCAGGATCTTGGTGCATATGAGCGGGCTGTGACTGCCGCCCTGAATGCACAGCTGTTGCCGATTTCGGACCAGTTCATCAAGTCAGTTCTCAAAGAGATCGAACGCAGGAATATTGATGCTAAACTACTGATGTTAAAGTGTGATGGTACGGTTGTCGGACTCAGGGATGCCCTTGAAAAACCGGTAGAATCCATCTTCTCGGGTCCTGCTGCAAGTCTTGTGGGTGCATCCTATCTTTCAGGTCGTGATACCTGTGCTGTCATCGATGTAGGCGGGACAAGCACTGATGTTTCGGCTATTTATGACGGTGTTCCTGAACTGACCGATGCCGGTGCCATGGTAGGTGGCTGGAAAACAAGGGTCCGGGCAACAAGGATGGAAACCTCTGCCATGGGTGGGGACAGTCATGTATGGACGCGATCCAGGAAAATATTCATCGGTCCCAGAAGAGTTATCCCGCTCTGTGTGGCTTCTGCCAGGTATCCGGATTTTCTTGATAAATTGAAGAAAAATATCACTCCCCGAAGAAGTGTTCTTGACAGCAATATACAGCCGACCAAATTCTTCATGAGGTCCGGCTTTGAGTCAACGGATATGAACAGGTTCGAGGCGGCAGTTTTTGAGGCTATCGGTGACGAGCCTGTGTCACTTAATGAGATTGCAGCGGTTTCAACAAGATATCCCTCAACTATCGTTCTTGACTCCCTTATTCATAAAAGACTGATCCAGCCTGTTGGCTTTACACCCACGGATGCTTTGCATGTTCTCGGAGATTATTACCGGTGGGATGCCGATGCCTCGGCTGTTGGAGCCGGAAAGCTTGCCAGCCTGAACAAGATGGAGAAGATCGAATTCTGTTCCAGGGTCAAGAACATGGTTGCAAAGAACATGGCCTCTAATCTCATGTCATTTATCCTGCAGGACGTGGACAGATCAGGTATCGAGAGGATAGTTGATGGTCAGTTTCCTGCAAGATTTAAAATGGATGTCCCTGTTGTCCTGCTTGGAGGGCCGGTGGGAGCTCTCAGTGAAGAGCTGGGCAGGGTGATTGATGCTGAAATCCTTGTTCCTGACCATGCTGAAGTGGGAAATGCTGCCGGTGCGCTTTTTGGGAAGGGGATCAAGAGGCTGGAGTTCTTTATCCGGCCGATCTCTATTGCAGATCCCGATGAAGGCTACCTTAACTTTACTCCTACCGGAAGGGAAGAGTTCGAAACATATGATGAAGCGGTGGCCTATTCAAAAGAGCTCGGAAAAAAGCTGATCCTTGAATACATGGGTGATTGCGGGGTAAGCAAGGAAGACCTTGAGATCAAGATCAATACGAAAACCTTCTCTCCTGAGGACTGGAAGCATGATCCTCTGGAAACAAAACTGATGATCGTAGGGGTAGGCCATCCCAGGAACCTGAGAAAACACTAAATCCGTAAATTCCGGTTCCGATCTTTTTTTATATTAAATTGTAAAAAAACAGTTTTGCATAGCTTCGCGTGCTTGCTGATAATATACTAATTCTAAAAAAGAAAAAAGAGGCTGGTTTGCTTAAACCAGCTTGTTGATCGGGTGGTCCTCGTCCATTATTTCAAGGCC
>JAALLO010000207.1_pt1 | contig 15077 bp, 14 predicted proteins | sample 7245941 | NCBI WGS metagenome assembly JAALLO01 (sample SAMN13049198, study PRJNA578106) | oil field metagenome | isolation source: filtered produced water from oil reservoir A2 | place: USA:offshore Texas | collected 2016 | reverse complement strand
TTTTTTACGCCCAAAATGAAGGGAAAGTGTTTCCTAAAATTTACTCTTGACATATTACCCTAGCACTAAGGGGTCATGGCTTTTGGGATTTGACGGGCTGAGCGCCGCTACTCAGTGCTTCGCTCTCTCCGGAAATCACCGGGTCGCCCTGATGCGGTACTTTTTCTTCCTTCTGCTGATGCTTCCATGCGGCGGCATGGGGCGTCTGTTTTTTTAAAACTCAGCTACGTACTTTCTGTGTTTATCTATTCTGTCTTTTATTTCTTCCATGTGGTCTCCTCCGAATTTCTCCAGGCAGGCGGCAGCCAGTGTTTGGGCTACAACTGCCTCGCCCACCACGCAGGCAGCGGGTACGGCACATACATCGGAGCGTTCCACCGATGCTTCCAGGGGTTCCTTTGTTTGCAGGTCAACGCTGTCCAGGGGTTTATACAATGTGGGAATGGGCTTCATGGCGGCACGGACTACCAGGGGTTCCCCGTTGGAGATGCCACCCTCTATTCCCCCGGCGCCGTTACTTTTACGATAAAACCCCTTTTCCGGCACGTGATAAATGCCATCGTGCACCCGGGACCCGGGCAATACGGCGGACTCAAAGCCGGCTCCCACTTCCACACCTTTTATGGCCTGAATACTCATCAGCGCGCCGGCCAGGCGCCCGTCAAGCTTTCTGTCCCAGTGGACATGGCTACCCAGCCCCACCGGCACCCCGAAGGCACGGATTTCAAATATTCCCCCCAGTGTATCACCGGTTTCCCGGGCCCGGTCAATTTCATTTTTCATTAATTCCTCGCTTTGGGGGTCGGGACATAATAAAAGGGATTTTTTCAGAATATCCTTTAAAACGTCCCCTTCCACCGGCGGCCATTTTGCCTGTATACCACCAATGCGCACAACAGCCCCCAGGAGGGTGATTCCCAGCTCTTCCAGCAGCTTCCGGGCTATTGCCCCCACCGCAACGCGTATCGCGGTTTCCCGGGCGCTAGAGCGCTCCAGTATGTTTCTTAAGTCCCGGTGCCCGTATTTTATGGCCCCCGCCAGATCCGCGTGTCCGGGCCTGGGACGGGTAACCTTTCTGGCCTCGATGTCGGCGTCCGGGCCGGAACCCATTATGTGCTTCCAGTTTTGCCAGTCCTTGTTTTCAACTTGTAATGTGACCGGGCTGCCCAGCGTAAAGCCCGCCCTGACCCCGGAGAGTATTTTTACCCGGTCCCTTTCTATTTTCATCCGCCCCCCGCGTCCATAGCCACCCTGGCGGCGTACCAGCTGTTCGTTTATATATTCTTCGGAAACCGGTAAACCGGCGGGTAACCCTTCAATTATGGCGGTTAAAAGGGGACCGTGGGATTCACCGGCAGTGAGAAAACGCAAGTTTATTTCCTCCTTAAGCATGCTATGGTTATTTTTGGTCCTGTTTTATTTTTATTCCACACAGGTAATTTGATTCCCTGCCGAAAAAAATCGGTCGCTGTGCGACCGAAATTGCCTTGCGTAAATATTCTACCCGGAAAATAGCCATCTCAAAAGGGGATCAGACAATGTGCAGGTACCATAATATTATTTCCCTGCCCCATAAAAGGGCGATTGCGGCTCCAAGGGCCAAAAAGGGGCCAAAGGGTATGGCTTCTTTTAAACTTTTCCTTTGCCGCAATATTATGGTCACACCCACCGCTGAGCCCGTGAGAAAAGCCAGGAACAGCATCAACAGAACATTTTGCCATCCCAGGTAAATACCGGCCATGGCGGCAAGTTTTATATCCCCCCCGCCCATTCCACCCCGGGAGGCTATTGCCACCAAAAGCAGCAGCCCACCACCGAGAAGGGCACCCAGAATACCGTTCCAAAGGGAACCCGGGGTATAAATAACCAGGGGAATGCCCAGTACAAACCCGGTCAACACAATGCCGTTGGGAATAATCCGGTGATGAATGTCGATAACCGCAACGGTAATGAGAATCGATAGGAAAACCGATGCGGCAAGGGTCTCAATAGAAAAACCGAAACGCAAGAGCGCTGTGACAAAAAGCAGTCCCGTAAGGGTTTCCACCAAGGGATACTGCGCGGATACGGGAGCGGCACAGTGACGGCACCGGCCCTTGAGGAAAAGGTAGCTGAGCACCGGAATTAGGTCCCGGGGGCCAAGCCGGTTGTCACAATGGGGACAGTGGGAAGGAGGAGTGATAATGGATTCCCCCGCCGGTATGCGACAAATACAAACATTGAGGAAGCTGCCTATAACGGCACCTAAACAAAACCAAAGGAGGTAGAAAATAGTATCCATCTGTTTAGTACCCTTCCGTTACCAATTCCGGGCCTACCTGCCCGTTATTGTGCCAGGCACCGGTGCAAAGTCTTTCTCATAATATCCAGCGGGGCCTTCTGCCCCGTCCATAACTCAAAGGCCAGGGCGCCCTGGTGTAAAAGCATTCCCAGCCCGTTGGCCGCTGTGCACCCCGCCTGCATAAACTTTTCCATGAAGCGGGTTCTTCCGGGATTGTACACCAGGTCATAGGCTGCCTGTCCAGAAACCGCCAGGTGATAGGGCAGGGGCGGTAACTGGCCTGGGGAACCCTTCATGCCCATGGATGTGCAGTTAACCACCAGGTCGGCCGCCTTAAAAAACCGGCATAGTTCTTCTTCCTGAGCGGGATGCTTTTCCCGCGGCCAGGGAACGACAGAAGTTTGCACACCGGTAAATTTTTGTATGCTGCCGGCAAGCAAAGCCCCCCGCCGTGCATCCCGGTTGAGAATGCCCAGTTGGGACACCCCGCTTAGCGCCAACTGCATTCCCACAGCCCTGGCCGCGCCCCCTGCACCCACCAGTAAGACCACTTTGCCGTTGGCATCCAGCGAGCAATCCTCCTGCAGCGACCGGATAAATCCGGAGCCGTCGGTATTATAGCCGTGCAGCCGGCCATCCCGGTGGACCACGGTATTTACGGCGCCTGTTAATTCCGCGGCCCGGTCCATGGAGTCCAGGCAGTTTATAACCCTTTCCTTATGGGGAATGGTTAAGTTAACCCCGGCCAGGTTTAATATGCGTACAGCATCCATAGCCACTTCCAGGTTTTCAGGTAATATATCAAAGGCGGCATAAACAAAATTCAAACCCAGGTGTTTAAAAGCCGTATTATGCATAACAGGTGAAAAGGAATGCTTTACCGGGTGCCCGAAAAGTGCACATACCTTGGTCTGCGCGTCTATATATGGCCGAGTCATAATGTCACTCCGTTTTTCAATAGATTATTTGAGTAAAAAACACCCGTTTTTCCCCAGTGTGATCCGTTTTATCCTTCGTATTACAAATCGTTCCAAGCGCCGGTTCAATAAACTGGTGGCCCAAAATTCTTTGCCGTCCATGGGATTTACCAAAATGGTAAAGAGACGGAGACGGTTTCCCCCCAGAATATCGGTGAAAATTTGATCTCCCAGTACCGCTGTATTTTCAGGCCGGGCGCCCAAAAGGTTCAGGGCATTTTTAAAGGCCCTTTTGGAGGGTTTCACGGCCCTTGTTACTGCAGGTATGTCCAAATGAGCCACCAGGGAATTGACCCTTCGGGGACTGTTATTCGATACAACGGCCAGGGAAAACCCCATTTCCAGGAGGCTTTTGAGCCATTTTTCCACTGCGGGCTCAAACTGGTGCATGTCCCGGCGGACAATGGTATTATCAAGGTCGAAAAGTATAGTTTTGATGTTTCTTTTTATTAATAATTCCGGGTCAAGATGAAAAAGGGAGGAAATGTACATATCAGGATACAATAAACTGTGCAATTTTGGTAAAATCCCCCTTAAATGTAACGTTCCAAGGTATTATATAATGTTAGCCCTTAGGGGGCAACCCCAATTTTTTTCTTAATTTCCCGCGCCCGGTGCAGGTCCTCGGGTGTATTAACATTTAAAAACAGGTGATCAATGTCAGCCATTTCGCAAAGTTTATCCCGTTCTACATACAATACATTTACTTCTGAAAAAAAGGATGTTATCTTAAGCCGGCGGGCCTTTAAACGATTTTCAATCACTTGCAGGCATGATTTATTATAGCAGGCGGTCAAGGGCTCAACATACTTCCCCAACCGGGGAATAACCACATCATAACCTTCGCCCCGCTGGATGAGGTACTCCAGTACCTCCGGCTGCAGAAACGGCATATCACAGGCAACAACCAGATTCACCGCGTTGTCGGAGTTGGTTAGCCCGGCATGAATTCCCCCCAGGGGACCGCAACCCGGGTAAATATCGGATACGGTTTTTATACCGGAGTGTCTGAAATCCCGGGGCCGGCTGCTCACAATAATTAGATCGCTGGTCACCTTTTTCAATTGCTTGACGATATTTTCCAGTATAGTCTCCCCGCCTACTTGCAAAAAGGCTTTATTCTTGCCCATGCGGGAGTTTTTCCCGCCGGCCATTATTATTCCTGTTGCGTGCATGGTTAATCTCCCAGTTAATTTTTGGGGCCTGGCCCTTTACTTATTTGAATGTCTACCTTGAAAAAAGTCTTTTGAAAGTAACTTGTAACGCGTGGGCGCCCCGGTGGTTTCCTTCGTTCGCTCCGCAATTATTCTCGTGCAGCGGGTAAGTATCTCCCGGATAGCCGCTTGCCACAGACTGCTTGCCTTTTTTTCACGCCCTAAGGGGTCATGGCTTTTGGGATTTGACGGGCTAAGCACCGCTACTCAGTGCTTCGCTCACTCCGGAAATCACCGGGTCACCCTGAGAGATAATTTTTCATCCCTCTGCTGGTGCCGCCTTCGGCGGCATGGACGTCTACTGGGAAAAGACCGTTCGATGTTATTATTTTATCATTCGAATTAATAATTCCTACCGGTCCCTTGAATAAAGGTTCCCACCGTAACAAAATATATTAACATAATATGTACAAGGAGGAATGCCGGTGAACCGGGAAGTAACGGTATATACTACACCCACGTGACCCCACTGCCGTACCGTGAAAGAGTTTCTTTCACAAAGGGGCGTAAAGTTTGAGGAACATGATGTGGCTAAGGATGAAGATGCCAGAAACGATATGATGCAAAAAACCGGCAAGATGGCGGTTCCCACTGTGGTTATAAACGGAAAGGCAGTGGTGGGCTTTGACAGGGATGAATTGGAGAAGTTAATACACTAAAAACAAAAACTCAAGAAAATGGTGACTGTCACCAATTTCTTGAGTTTTTAAGATGTTAAACGAATTGTTCCAGCTTTTTGGCCAGAAGGCTCTTTGTAGCTGCTCCCACCATTTGGCCGGCGGCCTGGCCGTTCTTGAATATAATTAAGGTGGGAATGCTCATAACACCGAAACGCTCCGCCAGGGATTTATTATCATCCACATTAACTTTACCCACCTTGGCTCGTCCTTCAAATTCCTTGGCCAGGTCTTCAATTACCGGACCCATCATCTTGCAGGGCCCGCACCAAGGTGCCCAAAAATCCACTAAAACGGGTACCCCGGATTCCAATACTTCGCTGTCAAAGTTTTGTTCTGTAAATTCCAGTGCCATTTTTACAACCTCCTCGTTATGCAGACCTTTTGCCGGCATTGGTAGTATAAGTATTGATTTAGCAGTTTTGTATCAACTGCAAGGGGTGTACCACCCCTTATAATTTATATTCCTCACCCTCCCCCGGCATGTGCCGGCGGGCTGCTCCCGCATCCTCCTGTATTAATGGCACAACCGGTAATAATCTGCTTCACTTCTTTGGACCGGCATTCCGGGCAGGATACATTTTTTCTCTCTTCAATAGTGACCATTTGGGAAAAGCGGTGTCCACACTTGTCACACTTGTAATCGTAAACAGGCATGTTCCATCCCCCCATCTGCAAGTTAATCACCGGCGGCGATGGCCCCGTTAACACAGGCAAAGACACATTCCTCGCAATCGTCACACTTGCCGGGATCCACCAGCGCTCGCTTCACTGTAACGGAAATTGCCCCGTTGGGGCACACATTGACGCATTGCCCGCAGCACACACAAAGGTTTTCAATTATGATTGCCGGCATGGGCATCCCTTCTTACTAATATTTTAATATTACGATTAGTTAAATTATACAAAAAACAGACCCCAAAAGCAATAGTATTTGAGATCTGTTTTAAACTAATATAAATCAGATTGTTTAAATAATCTAATAAAATTGAGAATAAACTGCAATTCCTTTTCATTTAAGTTGGCTATCAGCCCCAGCACGGACTGTACATTGGGGTGCATTAATAATTCCCTTAAGTCGGGGTTCATCATGCTTAGCATTTGATCCACCGAGCATGGTTCCATAATAAAATAACAAGGGGATACACCCATAACCTCGGCTATTTTTTCCAGGGTTTTTAGGGACGGCTGAACTTTACCCTGCTCAATTTGACCAATCAGACCGGCTGTAACGCCGGAAGCTTTGGCCAACTGTGCTTGGGTAAGCCCGTATTCTTCCCGCAGTGCCTTTAGCTTTTCCCCCAGGGACCCTTCCCGGGCAATCAGGGTGGAGGCCGAGACATCCAGTGCTTCCGCAATGCGCTTTAATGTATTTAGAGCCGGGTAGACGGTGCCCCTTTCAATTTCGCTGAGATAGGAAGGAGACACCCCCGCATTTTGCCCTAATTCCTGTAGGGAAAAATCCTTATCCACCCGCATCATTCGAATACGGTCACCCAGGGAAAGACCCTTGTCGCTTATGTCGCCCTCAATAAGCTGGGTTTTGGATACATTCAGGGCTGCCGCCAACTTTTCAATGGTTTTCAGTGAAGGACGTTTGGAGCCTCGTTCAATTTCACTGAGATAGGAAAGGGAGAGATTAGCTTTCTTGGCCATTTCCTGCAGTGTGTATCCTCTTTCCTCACGTAAACCGCGGATTTGATCACCTTTTACAATCATTGTTGACACTCCCGGTACTTGTGTAATGACAGGTATAGCTAAAGTTATACTATTATCGTACAATAATTCTACTAAGTAGTCAATCTAGTGCCTGGAGATTAAGGGGAAAAAGGGTTGGAATCCAGGTAAAAAGCCGGTTTAGCCAGTTACGGCCTGGTTTTCACCCTCTTCGGCTTCCATACTCTTGGTAATTAACATTTGTGCAGGGCCATCCACTGTCTCTCCGGGTTTATGCTCCTTGCAGTAATCACACGTTCCGCAATCGCTTGTTTTATTTTCCGGCTCGGTGTAAGTGTACATATTACCCTCGAAATTCCTCAATATAACCTTTTGATCGGACTGTGAAATTAGGTACTGGGGACCCACCGGAATTTTGCCGCCTCCACCGGGGGCGTCCACCACAAAGGTTGGGACTGCAAAGCCGCTGGTATGCCCCCGCAGCCCTTCTACAATTTCAATACCCTTGTTCACCGCGGTACGGAAATGTTCTATACCCTGCGAAAGGTCGCACTGGTAAAGGTAATAGGGCCTGACTCGCATTTTAACCAGGTGGTGTAAAAGGGATTTCATGATATGTGTACAGTCATTTACACCTTTAAGAAGTACCGATTGGTTGCCCAGGGGAATGCCGGCATCTGCGAGCCTGGCGCAGGCGGCCATGCTTTCCCGGTTAATTTCCTTGGGATGATTGAAATGAGTGTTGAGCCACACCGGGTGGTACTTTTTAAGCATGCTGCACAATTCGGGGGTTATCCGCTGGGGCAAAACCACCGGCATGCGGGAACCGATGCGAATTATTTCCACATGGGGAATTGCCCTCAACCTGCTGATAATGAACTCCAGCTTGTCATCCTTTAGCGTTAAGGGGTCTCCACCGGATATCAGGACATCCCGCACCACGGGATTGCTTTTAATATATTTAATTGCTTTTTCTACTTGAGACACGGGCAGGGAGCGGTCTTTGGTACCGGCCATACGCCTGCGGGTACAATGACGGCAGTACATGGAGCACTGGTCGGTTACCAGGAGGAGTACCCTGTCGGGGTACCTGTGGGTGATCCCGGGAACCGGAGAATCAACATCTTCATGCAGTGGATCATCCATGTCCGCACCGGACATATGCATTTCCAAAGGATCGGGAACCGCCTGTCTTCTTACAGGACAGTTAGGGTCATCTTTGCTCATTAAACTGGCATAATAAGGGGTTATAGCCATCCGGAATTTATTTAGACATTTAGAAATGTTTTCAGCTTGCTCATCGGTTAGATCAATTACCTGGCGTAATCTATCCACACTTGTAATTCTGTTTCTTATCTGCCATTTCCAATCGTTCCACTCGCCCTCACTGACGTTTCTCCACAGAGGTAAGCGCTTAAAATTACTACTCATTTTTGCCTCCCATAGTTTGAATTATCCTCTAACTGACAACTTAGTCTATCATTAAGGGTTGTCGCTTGGCAAGCAGTAAATTTGAGTTTATTCCGGGCCATAAGACCCTGGTATTTATAATATGCAGAAAAACAGTGACGTGCTCATTATTTCTAAAAAAACAAACCCGGGACAAATTACCTTTTCTACTGCATCAACTCCCGGGCAATTTCCTTGAATACGGGCGCGGCGGTTTCCCCACCGCTTTCACCGTCCTGTACAAGAACTGTAATTACGTAACGGGGTTGCTCCAGGGGAACATACCCGGAAAACCAGGCATTAATAGAATCGCCGTTGGAATTACGAACCTCTGCCGAACCGGTCTTGCCTGCGCTCCCATAGGGTTCGATATGAGCTTGGCTGCCCACTCCGGACTCCACCACGCCCTCCAACATTTTCTTAAGGGCAGTGGCAGTGGTAGAGGAAATCACACTGTTACCGTCACCAGCTGGAAACCGGAGTTTTTCGCCACCATGGGATTGAAGCTTACTGACCAGCCTGGGGCGGTAATATTTTCCACCGGATGCAATGGTATTCATCATGGCCGTTAGCTGCAGGGGGGTTGCCAGCACCGGTCCCTGACCTATGGAACTGTTGGCCAGGTTATAGGGCCCGGCGATTGCCTGCCAGTCCTGCCGGGTCAAATCTTGTTCCGGAAGACCTGTAATATTATTGTCCGCCAATCCCATTTTCTCAGCGTAATTGATTATTGTTTGAGCTCCCAGTTTCCGTCCCAATTGTACAAAGGCCGGATTGCAGGAATTCACAACGGCTTCGTAAAGAGTTATCTCACCGTGACCCAGGGAATACCAGCAGCTAATGGGACTGTCCTCCCCTCCACGGCACGTGAATGTATCACCGGGATTAACCAACCCCTCCTCCAATGCAGCACCGGCCAGCACCAGCTTAAACAGTGAACCCGGTTGAAAAAGCGAGACTGCGCGGTTTAAAAAAATCTCCTGTTCCGTATTACTCCCCGGTATTTGCAGTGGACGGGGATCAAAGTCCGGGCGGCTGGCGCATGCAATAATATCCCCTGAATTCGGCTTCATTACCACCACGGCCCCCCTTTCAACCCGGCGGTCAAGGACCCCCTCCACCACCTGCTGCACCCGCCTGTCAATGGTGGTAATTACATCATAGCGGTGGGGATCAAGTTTTTCATTGCTGACCATGCTAATCCGGTCAGACACATTTCTTCCCCGCGCATCTATTATTACCGAGGCATGGTGTACCGGAAATTCTCCCTTAAGCTGCTGTTCATAGAATTTTTCCAGCCCCATTACTCCCACCCAGTCATCGTATTGGTATCTTTTAACCCCCCGGGCTTGCAGGGCCTCCAGCCTCTCACCGGATTGTATTTTTCCCATATGGCCCGTAATGTGAACCGCAAGGGGGTCCGCCCCGTAGCGCATCTTTACGGGTAAAACGGTGATACCTTTACCCGTTTCTTCCTCGATCAGCCCCGCCTGTGCAGGTGTTAAATTAAAGGGTAGGAAACAGGGATCTTTCTGTAAATACGGGTTGATAACCTCCGGTTTTACATTTAAGATATCTGAAAGTATTTCCGCTGCTTTCCCTTTGTCTTCTACTGCGGAGGGAAACACTATTACCCGGTTTTCCCGGTGAGAACCGGTCAGTGACAAGCCATTGCGGTCCAGTATTTCCCCCCTTGCATATTCCTCCAGTCCCACGTATTTACTGCCCGTTGCCATGGCCATACGCGTTAATTCAACGTTTCGTTCCAACTGAATGTAGCCCAGACGAGCCCCCAGCGCCACCAATAGAAGGCATATGGCCCAGAATGTTATTACCAATCGAATTTTTCTCCGTGAATCCATAAAAAACCACCTTCCAGGTTTTACCTACTATGAGGTTGACCCTTGAAAGGTGTTTTTATACTTAAGGGGTGTTTGATCAAATAGCCTTTTCCGGGCGCCGGAGTATTGTATAGGGCGGAAGTGCCTGCATACCGGGCAAATAAATCGTCTGGCGGGGATGGGGCGCTCTTTCCACGGGCCGTCCCTCGTCATCATACATTTCCCGAACGTGGTATGTGAATACCTCTCCCCCCGGGGGCATAACCTCCAAAACCTCCCCGCGGGAGAAATGATTGCGTTGCTCCACTTGCAGCCTTTCATTCTTTGCGTCGTACCCGGTTACCACTCCCACAAAGGTATAAGGCCTGCTATAAATACCCTTTACGGGAATAAAACCGTCTTTACCCGGCGGGCCGTCAATAAAACCGGTAATGTATTCCCGGTTACTCACTTTGCCTATTTCTTGAATCCAAGAAGGATCCACCGTATACCCCCGGGGATCTTTCATAAAGGCGTCAATTGCTTTGCGGTACACGGATGTTATGGTGGCCACGTAATGTATGCTCTTAACACGGCCTTCTATCTTGAAGCTATTGACCCCCGCCTCCACCAGCCGTGGAATATGTTCCAAAAGGCACAGGTCCCGGGAACTCAATATGTACGCTCCCCGTTCATCTTCAGCTATTGGAAAATACTCTCCTGGGCGTTTTTCCTCTACCAAAGCGTATTTCCACCTGCAGGCCTGGGCGCAGTCCCCCATATTGGCATCTCTACCCGTCATGTAGTTGCTCAGGAGGCAGCGTCCGGAATAGGATATGCACATTGCACCGTGCACAAACACTTCCAGTTCCAATTTAGCATTATTCCTAATTTCCTTAATTTCTGCAAGGGAGAGTTCCCTGGCCAGCACAATGCGCCGGGCTCCCATTTGCTCCCAGAGACGTGCAGCCAGCCAGTTTGTAGTATTGGCCTGGGTACTCACGTGTACAGGCAGGCAGGGAACAACCTCGCTTGCCAGCTGGATTACTCCAGGGTCGGCCACAATAATGCCGTCCACACCCATTTCCCGCAGCTGCTTTAAATAGGCTGGAAGCTCGGCAATATCACGATTATGGGCAAATATATTCACCGTTACATAAACCTTGACACCATTCCTGTGGGCGAAGGAAACTGCCCTTTTCAAATTTTTCCCGTCAAAGCTGGCAGCGGCGGTACGCAAGCCGAAACGCTCTCCCCCCAGGTAAACGGCATCAGCCCCGTAAGCCACGGCTACCTCCAGTTTTTCCATGTTTCCCGCGGGGGACAGTAATTCTGGTTTAAGCAATTTTATCACCTACTGGTACTTGCTAATGTTGGCATTATGTTCCTGAAGGGTTCTGGCAAAGGCATGACTACCGTCGGGTTTGGCCACATAGTAAAGATAGTCGGTTTCCTCCGGCTCTATTACCGCCAAAAGAGATTTTCTGCCGGGTGCCCCTATGGGGCCCGGAGGAAGACCCAAAACCCGGTAAGTATTATAAGGAGATTCAACCTCCAGATCTTCATAATATATGGTTGACCGGTGCCCTTTGAGTACATACTGTACGGTGGCATCTATTTGCAAGGGCATTCCCAAATCCAGCCTGTTAAGAATGACCCCGGCAATTAAAGGGCGCTCCTTATCCACTTTAGCCTCCCTTTCCACCATTGAGGCTATGGTTACTCCTTCATTCAGGGTAAAACCCTTTTCTGCCACCTTTTCCGGAAATTGCAGCTCCTTCATTTCCCGCTGGAAACGATTGAGCATCAATATTATCAATTCCCTTTCCGAGATATTTTTTCCCACGTGGTATGTATCGGGAAACAGGTAACCTTCCAACCGGCAGGAACTCTCAGGTAATTTCTCCAATTCACTCATAAAGGGAAAGGAGAATTCCCCCTCGGCCACCAGGTGATCAAAACGACTTTTATCGATAAGTCCCTTTTCCACCAAAAGGTTACCAATCTGCTCCACCGTATATCCCTCCGGAACGGTAAAGATTACATTGTCACTGGTACCCTCCACCAGCTTGTCGATGATCTCGGGTATAGCGTAAGAGGGACTGAGGAGATAATTGCCTGATTTGAGAAGACCGTCCTTTCCCGTCAAACGGGAAAAGTAAACAAACGCCCTTTCGTTTTTTATTAATTCCTCTTGGAACAGCAGCCGGGCAATTTGATAGCTGTTGGCTCCCTCGGGAATTTCCACCTTTATTTCCTCCGAGGCGCCGGGCTCTACAGCCGAAAGAGCGTTGAATACATATACGGTAGTGGCCGCTGTTATAAGCGCCAGGACGGCAAAGAGGGAAATTAACAATTTAAACCTGGCAAATCCTTTATTCCTTCTTTTAGTTTCTTTTATTTGCATTAAGTCACCACGAATCCCCATAATAACCCATTATACCTTTATTTGTTTCGGCAAACAAGGACTCCCGTGAAAAGAGAATAACAGCCCCGGAGGGCTGTTATTCTCTTTCGCCGGGCTGCCTTTCAATTTCGTTCTCCAGCTTGGTGTCCTCTTCCGGAGAATTGTCTTCAGGAGTAATTTCCCCGCCGTTTTCCCCGGTATTTTCTCCGGGCCGGTTATCTCCAGGCGGGTCATCTCCAGTGACCTCCTCCGCTGGCTCATTTTCCGAAGTGCTTTCCCGGTTTTCCTCGTTTAATTCATCCTCACCCGATGCTTCCTGGTTTTGATCGCCCGTTTCCGGTTCGCCAGCCGGGGCTTCGTCCTCCGGCTCTTCCGGTGCGGCCGGGGCTTTCACGTCTTTATCTTCGGGTATTTCAATGGTGGGCTTGCTTTCCTTGGTACCTACCGCAATTATTTCCTTTTGCGGGTGGTATACGCTTTCCGGCAAGGGTTTGGTGGTCTTTTTACCGTCACGGGTAATAATCGTTATTTCACCGGCGGTTTTATAACCCTTGATACCTTCCTGCTTGACAATTTCCTCACCCTTTTCCAGGTTGGGATCGTCTTCATAAACCACTTCGGGTTCCAATACACGCGTTACCCATGAATTCACGGTGACATTTTTCTTGTAGTCGGTATTGCCGTAAAGCTTGAAGGTCAATGAGTTATATCCCGCTTTTGATTTAATGAGAATATAGCTGTCATGGTTATTTTTAAAGGAAAAATCCAGGTATCCGTATGATACCGTGGCATCCCTTCCTATTGGAACATAACCCACCGGCAGGGAATGGGGATTTCTCTCGGTAACATTAAGATCCGCCAAAAGAACGGCATTATATAGGGTGGACGAAACCTGGCACACACCCCCGCCAAGGCCGTCAACAAATTCATTATTAAGGATTATTTTAGCATTTTTGTATCCCGCCTCGGTGCTCCTGGGACCTACTACATCATTAAAGGAAACTTCTTCACCCGGGGCTACCATAAGGCCGTCCAGTGCCGCGGCAGCCACCCGGACATTATATGTTCGCCCCACCTGGTCGGGATCAAATTTGGTGGTGTATGAGGATAACAAGCCTTTTATACCCATTGCCTTTATGCTGTCTACGGTATGCTTGGGGGAAACACTTTGCAGTGATACCTCCACTTGATAGGGAGCTGTTCCCTTTGCAACCACTCCCGTTATTTCATCGTAAAGGGCTTCATGGTCAACCCGAAGTCCCTCTTCTCCGGGAATTATCTCAATCTCGTCACCGGGGGTGATACGGAATGTGGCGTTCACCGGCTGGCGTATATTGTCCGCCAGGAGACTGTCCACTTCACGCTGCAACTTGTCCCGGTTGAGACTGACGTCCAGGGGAATACGCGTAACGTCATGCCGGGTTCTCAAGCTTGCATTCCAACGTTCCCAAATGGGGCCTGTGCGCCCCACACGCAAGGCGCGGTCCATTATTACCTGCTCCTTAAGATCCAGGTCCACAGATTCCAGGGGTAATTCCTTGTGTTCCTCCTGCACTTTTAAAGTAACTGTTTTTTCCTGCAGCCGGTCTTCCAGCTCTAGGAGCTTCATAACTCCTTGTTCCCGGTTCATTCCCTCCAGTTCCAGGGGGCCGGCGTAGACATTGGGCATTACCCTGTTGGCGGCAAAGGGTAAAAAATCAGCACCGGCTGAAGCAGCAACGGTTAATAGCAGGCCGGATATTATGATGACTGTCAGTACCACTGCCCTGCGGGACATTGTTGTATCCCCCTTAAAGAAGATGCTTTTATTTATTAAACTCAGTACATATTATTTGCTTATAAAGTGCGTTATGATTATGACATTCGTGGTTTCTTATAAAGGTAATTATTTTGCCGGAGCGGGCAGCACCCTGCGCTCACTTACTCGGACATTTGGGAAAGTGCACATGGGGACGGTTCTTAAAAGGTCCAATCGGAAGTTTTGGCAAGAATAAAAGGCTTAAAACCGAATAATCTCTGGTTTTGAGCTTTAATCATCAATAACGCGCAAAGACTGCCTCGCCAAAATTTTTGATTGCCCAAGAAGAATGAAGTCGCTTCTGCCCCCAGCTATGGGATTTCATCTGTTTCTTTTGACTTATAATCTAATATTCTACCTAATAGATGGCTGGATTTATTCCAATATTTAGTGAAATTTAGATGAAACTAGCTAAAATTGAACACACCTATCCTCTCCCCACAAACGGGTCTTTACCGGGCAAACCGTCACATCTTTACCCATGAGGATGCATAAGATCTCTATGGTCTTAAGACCCTCAAACTGGGGCTTGTAAGTAGGACTCAGGGTTAGTTTCCTGCACAATTCAAGCTTTGTCTTCTTGTTGCGGTTGGCAAGTATCCCGTAGTGCCTGATTTTGACGAAACCCTTTGGGAGTATATGCATCAAAAACCGCCGGATAAATTCAACACCTTTCATCGTTACCGTCTTTGTTCCGTTGCCGGATTTATTACGGTCTCTTACGGTAAATGTCACCGTTTGCTCATCCATGGAAACAATCCTGGCGTTAGATATGGC
>JAALLO010000199.1_pt1 | contig 15140 bp, 11 predicted proteins | sample 7245941 | NCBI WGS metagenome assembly JAALLO01 (sample SAMN13049198, study PRJNA578106) | oil field metagenome | isolation source: filtered produced water from oil reservoir A2 | place: USA:offshore Texas | collected 2016 | reverse complement strand
GAGGTAAAGAAAGAATGCGAAAAATATCAAAAATACTGATAGCACTTGCAGCATGTTTTGTGCTGACTGGTGTTGCAGCGGCAGATGGAGAAAAGGCACATCTAAATAGGTAATCAAATGTTCAGAAAACAAATCAAACTAAGTTTAATACTTATTACACTGCTTTATTTAGCTTTTCAGCCTGTTTCTGCAAACGATGTTCTCAAACAGACAAATGTGACACTGATATCCGACCTGAACCAAACTGCAGGTAAAGATATCAGAAATCTCGTGGACACGGACCGGCTTGATATTGGAAACAGCTTTGTTTTAGATGTTCATTGGAGCCCTAAAGGAGATCAAATATTAATTGATGCATTTTTAAGCGCATATCCTAAAGGAGAGCCACAGCTAGGTGGTATATATGCATTGTATGAAGCAAATGCAGATGGTTCCGGAATAACCCGTATTGCCTGGGAAGAATGCACTTCCAGTAGTGGTGGTAAGAAAGTTATAACGCCGGTATGGAGTCAGTCTGGTGATTATTTTGCATATATTGAATTGCTAGAAGGGAATATGCATAGAATAGAATCAGCTCAACTTGTAATTATGTCAAGTGATCTCAAATTGATGAAAAAAATAAATTATGATACTGAAAGTGTTTTGACTAATCCGGAATGGACTCCTACATGGTCTCCAACAGAAAATATAATTACTGCTATTGATTCTGGAAAAATCATCTTTTATGATGCTGACAAAGGAATTGAATCCAGCTTTGAGTTACCCGATAACAGCGTAAAAATAAAAGACATGGAATGGTCGCCGGATGGCAAAAAAATCGTTTTGAAAAATAACTTCGATATTATTACCTTAAATATTGAAAACGGTGAACTTAACCAACTCTTACCCGAAGATGGTGTAAGAAGATATGGTGAGCAATGGAGCCCTGACAGTAAAAAACTAATTTTTTGTGAAAAGAAAGGTTCCGCATTAAATGACGATATTAATTATGATGTGTACGTTTTAGATGAAGGAGGAGATTCTTCTAAAATTACAAGTTTTAGATCGGATTCTCCAAGAATCATAGAGTGGTATCCAGACAATGAAAGAGTTCTGCTCAAAAAGAGGGTGAGAGATGAATCATACGCTCTGTACTCGCTTTCAATGAACGGAGATATGAATAAACTGGTTGATGGAAATAATGATCTTGAAGGGATGGTGGGTCCGAATGATTACATTTTAGCAGCTAATCCTAATGGCCTGATAGTATCTCCTCACATAGAAATGTACGATTTGCTCCTGCTCAATGAATCCAACAAAATGGCAATTGAAAACGTGACTGATTTTACCTGGATAGGCACAGATTTAGTTTTTGCAAATAATAATGAGATCTCGGTACTAAACACCACAACCCAAGATATGTGGGACATTTCGATATCAGCACTAAATCCTGCCCGGATAAGTCTGGATCCGTCCGGACAATTCATTTGTGTGGACAATAAGATTTTTAGATTACATGAACAGGACCATCCCCTTACATATGCAAACGGTATGAATAAAACAGAATCGGAAGTGGTGACACTCAAGAATGACACGGATGATCAGACGGAGACAAGTTCTAAAACAGAAACTTCTTCTAAACTTCCCGGGTTCACTGTGATTATCGCAGTTATAGGGGTATTAATTGCATTTACCGGTGCAAAGAAAGAGATATAACGGAAGGATTAATCATGAAAAAAATCAAAATGTGTTTGTGATAGCACAGAAGGAATTTGCAGATAATGTATGTAGTCCTAAGTTCATAACACTGCTTCTGACATTCATGGTTATTGTGTTTTCCAAAAGTTATATTACTGGAATTTTAGCAGATGAGAATCTGTTTAGAGGATTATTTATTGATGTTGCACAAATTATTGCTCTTTTCCTTCCATTTATGGGAATCGCACTTGGATTTGATGCAGTGAATAAAGAAAGAAAAAGTGGATCTCTGAATGTACTTTTGACACACCCACTCTACAGAGACACTATAATTACTGGAAAAACATTGGGAGCACTGATTACATTGGCTCTGGTGGTATTCGTATCAATAGTAATAGTTGTGGGTACAAGACTTGTAGCATCAGGAGCTGAGTTTAGCTCACTTATGTTAAACCGTTTGACAATATTTACAGTTCTTACATATCTATACTTATCTATTTTTATGGGACTTGGCATACTTGGTTCTATAATTACGAAAAATGCAGTCAGCTCACTAATATACAATATCGCAATCTGGCTTGTTTTATGTGTTGCATTCGGCATGATTTTTACTACCGCTGCTTCTATTATAGCTGGTCATAAGCCGTTGGATTTAACTGACAATGATCGTTTTTTAGAAATAAATTCAGATTTACAAAAATTATCACCAATCCACCATTACGCTATGACAGTAAGTGGTGTACCTAACCTGAGCCTGCTAGGTGTTTCAAGTGAGAGGCCTGCTGTGAGCGGGATTTTTGATACTGAACATACACTGGAACAATGGTGGGATGAATTTTGGACAAATATCCTGACTCTTGTCATTACTCCTATTTTTTTAATGATAGTGGCATTTATGACATTTTTGCGTCAAGACATATCAAAGGATATGGGGTAATTTGAATGAAAAATAGGAACATATTCGTGATTGCTCAAAAAGAAGTTGCTGATTATCTTAGGAATTCAGGGTTTTTAGTGTTGCTTGCAACATATACTCTGATTGTATTTGCTTCGACATACATGTACGGATCCATGAAACATCAGGGAAGCTCAGTACTCCTGAGTAGTATTCATGTAGGGATGATTGCCTTATTTGGTCCTTTGATTGGTATAGTACTGGGTTTTGATGCGGTAGTCAAAGAGCGGAAGTCAGGATCACTGAACGTGTTACTGGCCCATCCTTTATTCAGAGATAATATAATTGCAGGAAAATTGCTTGGATCAATGCTGGTACTGGCTGCCATCATTGTTTTTTCGGTATTTGTTTCCGTGGGCACATTGCTCGTATTCTATGGAATGGAAATCGGACAGGCGGAACTAATCAGAATAGCTGTGTTCACCGTTCTCACATTTTTCTATGTTTCCATTTTTTTGGGGATTGCAGTTTTCATTTCAACTATAGTAAAAGATGCCACTAATTCCCTGACATATAACGTTGCTGTATGGCTTTTCATTGGTGTATTGTTTGGTGCAATTTTAAAGGCTGTTGTTGTGATTGTGACAGGCGATACATCAAATGAAAGTGTGCTGATTACCCAGCTTTTGTATATGTCTCCACTGCATCACTATGCTGAAGCGGTACTGGGTAAATTGGATCTTAGCTTTGGCGGATTTAGTAGTGATCCGGTAATCGGAGGTATTTTCGATACCGGATATACTCTTACACAGTGCATGAAAGAATTCTGGATGAATATTTTTATGCTGATAGTGACACCGATTGTATTGCTCGTTATGTCTTTTATTTCATTTCTCCGAAAGGACATTACACTATAAAGTGATACTATGGTATGTAAAAAACAAAATCTCAGCACAATAGGGATTGTCCTTTTACTTGTCATTTCGTTAATCATCTCTACTGCAGGTGCGGAGTGGTCTTCGATCGCGGTAATGACCAGCATAACAGGAAAAGTGGTTCTTCCCGGAGACACAGTGGAATTTCCAATAACCATCGAGAAAGGGTATAATAGTAGTGATGAAGCCTGGTGTTCTCTCTCCATCAAAGACAAAGATGATGGTTGGAATGCTGGTTTTTATAGTGACGGGGACCAAATTTCCTGTATTACATTCCCGGAGGACAAGAACAGTCCTGAGGAGATCATACTGAGGGTCAGGACTCCAATAGACACTCCAAACGGCGTATATACGATATGGGCAGATTTCAGGCCGGACGACGGGGATACTATCTCTCAGGAATTTGTGGTCAATGTTGACAATGAAGCAACTCTGGACCTTGATATTTATTCCAATATACCTGGACTGGAGTCCAGGCCAAATGATCCCGTGGAATTTTACGTGACACTTGAGAACGACTACGATCATCGTGTGACGGCCAACATTAATGTTGTTGAGAAACCCGACGATTGGAATGTTGAATTTCTGGAAGAGGATAATGGCGAATATAGAATAACGAAAACAAGTATTGCAGCGAATGACGAACAGACTTTCATTGTAAAAGTTCGCCCGTCCCTGGGTGCAGATGATGGTACATATCCCATTATTGTAAATGCTGTTCTGGAAAACAGCCAGTTTGAGGTATTCCAGCAACTTGATCTTACTGTCAACAGGGGAATTGAAGAGGAAAAGATGCTAAGTATATTTCCTGGTACAAAAAGTCTTGAGCTAAATCCTGGTTCTTCTGAGGAGATCATAATTAATCTACGGAATACAGGAGACAGAACCTTGAATAACGTCGAGTTAAAAGTGCAGGATGTTTCCGGGCTAACTACTTCAATAAGAAGCTTTGGTGCTATCGATGAGCTGGAGCCGGGGGAGTCGCAAGGGATACCGGTGGAAATTAAAGCACGAGCAGATGCAAGTTCAGATGTAAAAGAGATTCTGATGCGTGCTGTAAGTGATGAAGCGGAAAGTGAAGATGAACGGGTGGAAGTTTCAGTTGTAAAATCAAACAGTAGTGGCTTTATTGGCATTGGGATGATAATAGCAGCTTTACTTTTGCTGGGTTTTATCGTATTAAAATTTGGAAGAAGGTAAATATATATGGAAATTATACAGGACAGATCAACTATTGCTCAAAGTAATACTGAAAGTATTATAGAGATTCAGGGTCTCACAAAGCAGTTTGGTCAGAAAAAAGAAATAGTGGCGGTAGATTCACTTACACTCAATGTTAAAAAAGGAGAGGTTTTTGGTTTTGTAGGGCCCAATGGAGCAGGCAAGACAACGACCATGAAAATGCTGATTGGATTGCTGGAACCTACAAGCGGTACCGGCAGGGTTGCGAATTTTGACATCGTGAAAGAAATAATCAATATTCGAGTGGTTACAGGCGTACTTCCAGAACCTGCCGGTTTTTATGATAATCTCACCGCAAGACAAAATCTGAGATTTTATGCTCAGTTGTATGATATTGATCCTGTGGAAAGAGAGAAAAGAGTTGAGAGTTTGCTTGAAACAGTTGGTCTTTCACATGCCATCGACCAAAGGATTGGAGGATTTTCTACAGGCATGCGTAAGCGTTTTGGGCTTACTCAGGCACTTATTAATGAACCGACAGTGCTTTTTCTGGATGAGCCAACAAGTGGAATAGATCCTCTTGGCGCTCAAATGATGAGAGATCTTATCAAGAAACTCAATCATACCAAGGAAGTCACCGTTTTTCTGAGTTCGCATTCAATGGAGGAAGTCGAGGAGATATGTGACAGGATAGCAATCATCGCCAGAGGGAAACTGCTGGCAATCGGCTCTGTTGATGAACTAAGAGATATCGTTCGGGCAAAAGAGGGTGTACATTACCTGCTTGAAGTTCAGGACATTGAACCATCAGAAGCTATGGAAATCGTAAGAGGTGTAGATAATGTGAGAGCGGTTGAAAAACACGACAATATAACTCTGGAAGTTCATTCAAGCGAGAAAAACAGTACAGAAATTTCAAAGGCTGTGGCAAAAGCGGGTGGTACTTTATCGAAACTAGAGGAGCAGCAAATGAATTTGCAAAAACTGTTCCTTAAGATTATTGAAGAAACGTAATTCTATAAAAGACTGTATTTGCGGAGAGAATGAATAGCTTATATAAATTTTATAACCTTCTAAACCAATATTATTAATAAGTAAAAGTGAATAGTGGTTCGATGAATTTCTTTATTCAATTTATATCGAGGGTTAGGGCTAAAATGCCTTTAGAATCTCCTATTTTTGTTATGCAACACCTGTTATTGGTTATTATTGTGTTAACAATAGGTATGATGATGGGAACAGGAGTTAGTTTTATCCAAAATATATTTGCTTTATCGATCACTTTAGGTGCGTTTATTCTTTTTGTTATACCCTTAGCTTCCATCGTACAGAATATCTTTCAGAGTAGAAAGGATGTTAAAAAAGTATTGTGTTCTATACCTCTATTAATTGCTGGAATATATCAGACTATGGTAGCTATATTTGGATATACTAAAGTTATGGTTTATGAAGCCCACCCTGATTCATTTTTCTATGCTTTGTTGTTCCCTATTCAGACAGTCGCAGAAAGTGTAATATATTCAAGAACTGACCAGATATTTTACATGGGTTTTCCTTATAATCAATTACCTTCCCTACTTTTGTATATCGTAATTCTCCCTTATAGTTTGCTTATTTACTTGCTTCCCTCAATAAATTATGATCTTAGGAAAATTACTACGGAGATGAAAATAATTGCTTTGCTGCCAATTGTTGTTGTTATTGTCCCTGTAATATTCCACACCATAAAACTGGAAATGGGATGGATAGATGAACTAATGGTCCAGTTTTTCTGGTTAGATATTGTTTCTAACATCAAACTATTAGGTTTTTTTTTGCTATTGCCAATATTGAGTGTATTGTACATTAGACATTATCGGAGGACTGCATATTTGCAAAATACAGAGGATTTTCATGGGTAAAATACCAATACAAAAGTTAAAAAATACCGTAATCATACTTTTGTCAGTTTACTTAGCCATTAGTTTATCAGGCTGTTTGATTCTGAATTCAGGAACAGATTCTGCTGGAAACTCTGAGTTTTTTGAAGGGCATAGAGAACTCACAATTCATGAAAATGAATCTGAAGGTCTGACAGCACATTCTTATCCTGAAATTGAATATGTGAGCTATGATTACCTTCCCAAGAAATCTGATGTAATTATCATAGGTACAATGAAGGAGTTTCTGCCGAGTAAATGGAATACTGCAGATGTTAAAAGACCCCATGATTCGATTGAGGACTTTGAATCAAATGATGTAATTTACACCGATGTGGTAATAACCGTGAACGAATATCTAAAAAATCAATTAGATGAAGATGAAGTAATAGTGAGAATACTTACCGGTACTGTAGATAATGATGTAAGTACAGCAGACTATGAAGCTAGTTTTCAGCCCGGAGAAAATGTTTTACTTTATTTAGTAGAAGATGACTGGAAGTATACAAAAGATATAGGGCCTAAACACTACTTTGTTCTTGGTTCCATGCAAGGAAAATTGACTTTGAAAGATGATGGAACTGCTGTTGGCCCTCATGGAAATATCAGTTTGAGTACATTAGTTGAAATGATTCCGGATTAAAACAATGAACATTCTCTTTTATAAATAGATATCATTGATCTTCGGATCCGTTGCTATTGCAGCTGCTTTTTTCAAGCCTTCCCTTCTGCAGTTAATAATGAACTTATTGATAAGATCCTTATTCCTATGCTAAGTGTCTATTTTTTCCACTCTTTGTTTTGCACGGAGAAAACGAGTCTCAAAGGAGTGTACGTCATCTACATTGCGAGTCATCATTTTCTAAAATGTTGGAAATGTTTATGTACTTTTGTTCCGTGGCCCCGCTGGAATCGCTTTTTACTTTTCACGACACTCATATCGTTGACTACCTATCTGATACTCAGTCAGACTTTTCTTTTTCCGGATTCAGTCCTCAAATAGCAATTTGATCCTGCTTCCCATAAAGTAATATATAAAAAAACATGTTATTTTAATAAAGATAAATATATATTTACTATACAAATGGATGTAGTTTCACTGTAAAACAGACAAAAATTCCACTGCATCCAGAATGAAATGAAATGGAAAGATGTAGAACTTGAGACCAAATTACTGTTTCTGATAACAGCCGGAACCGTACTCGTCATGCTAGTGGCCACAATGGGCATTACTTCTACTGTAAAGGATCAGCATACAGAGCTTGCTTACCAGCAATCCATGATCACGGCCGAGAATTACGCTAACAGATTCGATACGGACATGCACACGAGTATGGTGCTGGCACGTACCATTTCCAGTACCATGAAACAGTATGAGGGTAGTAACCGCAGTGAAGTGAACAACATGCTAAAACAGATACTGCTGGATAACCCTGAGTTACTTGGTACCTATGTGTGCTATGAACCCGATGCATTTGACGGCATGGATTCCGAGTATGCGTTCACTGAAGGCCATGATGGAACCGGACGATTCATACCCTACTGGAACAAGCTTGATGGCCCTGTCCGGATGGATCCGCTTCTCTACTACCAGACCTACGATTACTACCAGTTGCCCAAATATTACGGTACGGATATTGTAACCGAACCGGATTTCTATGAAGGTGTAATGCTCGTAAGTTTTGTTTCCCCTATCATCGAGAACGGCACCTTCCAGGGCATAGGAGGCGTGGACCTGTCTCTGGATCACATAGACAGTACTGTCAGTAATGTGACAATATTTGACAGCGGTTATGCATTTATGGTAAGCAGTGCGGGGATATTGATGTCTCATCCCACTGAAAAAGGATGGATAGGTATCCGGAATCTCCATGATTTTAAGGACCCTGCCTTCAGGGAAATGGCAGATGATATTAAAAATGGAAGGGACGGGCATGTCAGGACTGTTGATCCCAGCACCGGCAGGAAGGTCGTTATGTTCTATGAACCTATAAGTTCAGGTGCTTCTTCCTTTGTTCTCGTGGTCCCCGAAGAAGAGATGTTTGCCGGGGTAAATGAATTACAGGGACAACTTGTAGCAATCTCTGTTCTGTCAACTATTTTTATGGGTGCTGTGGCGTTTATTGTAGCAAGGTCCGTAACACATCCGATCAACAGGATCGTGGGAGATTTCCAGAATATCTCCCATGAAGCCCTGGATGGTAAACTGGATAGCAGGGCAGATACTGATGTGGAGATTGACTTCAGGAAAATTCCGGAAGGCTTGAACGATATACTGGAGGCACTGGAAAAATCCACATTATTCATGAAGGAGATGAAAAAGGTTGTAGACAGCAGTTCTGTAATAGTATTCAAATCCAGTTTAACCGACGAGTGGCCTGTGGAATTGATCTCCGGGGGTATCAGAAATATTGGCTATTCTCCGAAAGAGATAGTAAGCGGCAACATGTGGTATCTTGAAATTGTTTACCCCGAAGACCGTGAACGTGTCTTGAGCAGGTTGAACCACGAGCTTAAAGGAAATGGAAATGAGATTCATCAGGAATACAGGATACTGACAAATTCCGGGGAGATACGCTGGGTAGATGAAAGGACAGCTGTAATACGTGATAGCAGAGGGAACGCTATCTCACTTCAGGGTATCATATTTGATATTACAGAAAGCAAAAAAGCCGAAGTTGCCCTTGTTGAAGCAAAAATGGTGGCCGAGTCTGCCAATCAGACAAAGAGCCAGTTCCTTGCCAATATGAGCCACGAACTGCGCACTCCCTTAAACTCCATAATCGGCTTTTCGGATATGCTGGATGAGGAAATTTTCGGGAAATTGAACCCCAAACAGAATAAATACGTTTCCAATATCAACCGGAGTGGGAGGCATCTGCTCAATATCATTAACGACATTCTTGATATATCAAAGATAGAAGCCGGGAAAATGGACCTAAGTCCGGAGTTTTTCTCAATAAACGAGCTGCTCGATGAACTGATACAGAATATGGAACCGCTTGCATCTAACAAAGAAATCGGTCTTCTCATTGAAGATGATGTTCCGGATTGTGAGGTATATGCCGATAAGCTGAAGATCAGACAGGCTCTGTACAACCTGCTCAGCAATGCAATAAAGTTCACTCCCGCAGGTGGCAGTGTCTGGATTTTAGCTGAATGCAGTCCCGATGAGCTTTCAGTCAGCGTGAAGGATACAGGTATCGGGATATCTGAAGATCAGCAAAAGGAACTGTTCAAACCATTCAGACAACTTGATCCTGCTACTAACAGGGAATACGAAGGTACCGGTCTTGGCCTGGTACTGGTAAAGAGCTTCGTCGAGATGCATGGTGGTGACGTGCTGGTCAAAAGTAGCCCAGAAAAAGGCAGCACCTTCACCATGGTGATTCCAAAGAAACCAGATATTTAGGGTATGTTTTCCTTAAAAAAGAGAAGACATTTATTTCAATGCCTTGAATCGTTTGTCAAGCTCATCCCAGTTAACGATATTCCAGAAAGCATCGACGAACCTGGTTTTCTCATTCTTGTAATCGATGTAAAATGCATGCTCCCACATATCCAGCGGCATGAGGATAGGATATTCAGGGAATACCACATCATTGTGCTTTTCTACCTGCATTATTCCAAGTTTCTCAATAACGTGGCAGTATGTGAGTACGGCCCATCCGGAACCCTCAATAGTTGATGCTGCTTTTGAGAAATCCTTCTTGAAGCGCTCATAGCTTCCGAAATCGGCCTTTATCTGTTCTGCAAGCTCACCGACAGGCTCTTTGCTGACATCATTTTCAGGTCCCATGGTCGGCCAGAAGTAACTGTGCAGAACATGTCCCCCGAGATTGAATGAAAGCGCTTTTGACATGTTTTTGACATCATATTCTTTGTCTTCTTCTATTGCATTCTCTATAGTTTCAATAATCGAGTTAGCCTTCTTGACGTAGCTGCTATGATGTTTGTCATGGTGTGTTTTCAATTGCTCTTCTGAGATGTATGGTTCCAGATCTGCATATCCATATGGCAGATCAGGTAATGTGTATTCTTTCTTCCCCATCTTTTCCCCTTCTGTGTTGTAATTTAATCCTGATGTTCCTGAAAAAAGAAAGTGCTGTAAGTTTACTACAGGTCCCTGCGCCTATAAAATGCAGTCCTCTAAACCCGAGTCCCCCTCCTTCCAGTGCAGATCGTCCTTCTGAATACAATAACGACCTTACTATTCATTTATCATTTGTGTGAATATAAGCATTTTGAATCAGGATAAATAAAAACGATATGTGGAGAAGTGCCCGAAACATTAGAGGTCTATGGAAAGACAGTCGTTCTTTTCCATTTCCTCTTCTGTCTTCTTGATCCTTGGCACAATCTCCATCACAGAGTCGGGGTTCAGGGAGATCGAATCTATGCCCTGTCTCACAAGGAACTCCGCAAACTCAGGGAAATCACTTGGAGCCTGTCCGCAGAGTCCGCTGTGCTTGCCATTCTTCTTTGCACCCTGGACAGCCATGGCAACGATCTTCTTTACTGCCTCATCCCTTTCGTCAAAGGCTTCTGCAAGTATCTCCGAGTCCCTGTCAACTCCCAGTGTAAGCTGGGTCAGGTCGTTGGATCCGATGGAAAAGCCGTCAAAGTACTTACTGAACTCGTCGATCAGAAGGATGTTACTTGGTATCTCGCACATGACATATACCTGCAGTCCGTTCTTTCCTCTTTCAAGGCCATGTTTTTTCATCTCCGTGAGCACCTTCTCAGCTTCTTCTATCCTCCTGCAGAACGGTATCATAAGGATCAGGTTTGAAAGTCCCATCCCTTCCCTTACTCTCTTCATCGCCCTGCATTCAAGTGCAAATCCTTCCCTGTATCTCTCATCATAATAGCGGGAAGCACCTCTGAAACCAAGCATGGGATTGTTCTCCTCGAACTCGAAATACTTCCCCCCGAGCAGGCTCTCGTATTCATTTGATTTGAAATCGCTCATACGCACCACCACAGGTTTGGGATGGAAGGCTGCGGCGATGGTTCCAACTCCGAATGCAAGTTTTTCCACAAAGTAATCTTCCTTACTTTCGTAACCCTTTGTAAGTTCCTCGATCTGTTCAAGCACGGATTCATCATCAATCTTCTCAGGATGAACAAGTGCCATGGGGTGGATCCGTATATAACTTGAGATGATGAATTCCAGTCTTGCAAGCCCTATTCCGTCATTGGGTATCATGGAGAGCCCGAAGGCTTCCTCGGGGTTGCCAAGATTCATCATAACTTCAGTCTTAGCATTTTCAATTTCCGTGAGATCAACACTTTCCGTATGGAAATCAAGTGCTCCCTCGTAAACCTTTCCGACATCTCCTTCCGCACAGCTAAGGGTTACTTCCATGCCGGTTTCCAGCTTCTCCGTGGCATCCGTAGCACCGACAACAGCCGGTATTCCCAGTTCACGGCTCACAATTGCCGCGTGGCATGTTCTTCCTCCCTTGTTTGTGATAATTGCCGCCGCTCTCTTCATTACCGGTTCCCAGTCAGGTGTTGTTGTATCAGCAACAAGTACCTCTCCTGCCTTAAAAGATGAAAGTCTGGATACATCTTCAATGACCCGAACCTTTCCGCTGGCTATCTTGCTACCGACGCTTCTGCCTTTTACAATGACAGACGACCTCTCGTCAAGAATATAGTTTTCAAGTATGTTCTTTTTCCTCTGGGACTGCACCGTTTCGGGCCTTGCCTGAACGATAAAAAGCTCTCCGGTTTCCCCATCCTTGGCCCATTCTATGTCCATGGGCGATCTCTTCTGATTCTTTCCGGAATAATGGTCCTCTATGGTGACTGCGTAGCGTGCAAGCTGCAGTATCTCTTCATCATTGATACAGAAGCTTTTTCTCTCGGCCTCGGGGACTTCCACATTGCGGGTGAGCACCCGGGAATCCCCACGGCCGTAGATCATTTTTATGGCTTTCTCACCCAGTGTTTTATTGATGATGGGTCTGTTATCGTCTTTAAGTGTGGGTTTGAATACATAGTACTCATCAGGGTTCACAAGTCCCTGGACGATGTTCTCTCCCAGGCCATAGGCCGCGGTTATGAAAACAACATCCTCAAAACCGGATTCCGTATCTATCGTGAACATCACTCCGCTTGAAGCAAGGTCCGAGCGGACCATCTTCATGACTCCGACAGAGAGACCGACCTTGAAGTGGTCGAAATTGTTGTTCACACGATAGGAAATGGCCCTGTCTGTGAAAAGCGATGCAAAACACCTGCTGCAGGCATCTTTCAATGAATGGTAGCCGCTGATGTTCAGATAGGTTTCCTGCTGGCCTGCAAAAGAGGCATTGGGGAGGTCTTCCGCAGTTGCCGAACTACGCACGGCCACATCGGTATCAACTGTTCCGTACTGCTCACTGAGTTTGTCATAGGCCTCTTTTATCTCCTCCCAGAGATCATCGGGGATACCCGCATCAAGGATAATGCTCCTTGCCTTCTTCCCCCTTTCCGAGAGGTCCTGGACATCTTCCGTGTCCAGCCCTTCAAGGGTCTTTTTAAGTTCATCAAGAGTTCCTGACTCCTCCAGCACATGCCAGTAGGCATCCGCAGTGACTGCAAAACCGTTTGGTATCCTGATTCCCTCTTTTGTCAGTTCCCTGTACATTTCCCCGATAGAAGCGTTCTTTCCTCCCACCAGAGGAACATCACCTATAGTTATCTCTTCAAACCACCGGATATACTTGCTGTTTCCCATCAATAAACCCCTGAATTACTCAATCAGTATGTATATGGATATGATTGTTTTCCAGAAGTATATGTCTTTGGGAAAGGGATTGAAGCGGCAGAAAAAATAAGATCAGGAATATATTATTTCGGCATCCTGTCCGAAAATGGTTTTTATCTCTGAGTTGAGCAGATGTTTTGAACTTTCCAGATTATCCTCAATATCCTGCAGATGATTACGCTCTGCCTCTATTCTGCTCAGGATCTGTCCGATGGAGTCACTGTATTCTGACTCCTGAGTTTCGATATTCTCCATCTTCCGGTAAACGTCCAGTTGATTCAGCTCATCGGTGACTGCTTTTTTCTCCGACAGATAGCTATCTCTCTGCTCGAGCAGATCTGCCATTACAGATGTTTCTTTCAATTTCTCTATCTGCCTGAGTATCTTATCATACATCTGCTCTTTCAGACCAAGATCCCTGTTTTTGATACGCTGTTCCAGCATATCAAGAAACGATCCCAGCTCCGTTTCCCCGATTGCAGACGGGTTGTTTTTTATTGTTTCCAGTGTATTTCTGTTACCGGGTGACAATACGTGTATCTCTTTTTTGTCCTGTTTTTCAACCCTGGATATGGCCTTGGACATGGGTGTGAACAGTCTCCTGATCTCCGAATCAGTAATTGATATATTATCATCAAGTTCCTTTATCCTGTTCTCAAGGTTGCGTGCATTCTCAAATTCATCGCTTCCCTTGAGCTCCTCCATCCTGGAACCAATATCCGCCACATCTTGTTTTGCAGATTCGTATTTTTCTTCCAGGTCGATGATCTTTTCCTGGATCTCTTCGACTTCTCTTTCCTGATGGCGGATGCTTTCTATCTGCTCCGGAAACTTTTCGAAGATCTCTATCTTTTCTTTTTCATCCTTTATCAGACCATAGAGTTCATCAATCCTGCTTTCAAGACCTGCCAGAGCCGAACCTACATCCTCAAATTCCCTGGGATAGAGAGCTTTGATATATAGCATGCTTCTCTGGGTATTTTCCAGTACCTGCTTGAGAACTGTCTTGGAATCCTCATAGAAATCAAAGGCATCCTTTGGATCCTTATTTGAGGGTACGTGTATCTTTTCGATAATAAGATCAAGGTTGTGGATTACATTATCACGATTTGACTCTGCCAGTTTTTCAGCCCTCTTATTTGCATTCGCGTTGGCTTGCGCCTCATGAAGGCTCTTTCTGGCATTTCTGATATCCTTTATCGAGCTGTTGATTTCTCTGTACTTCTCTCCGATAGGTGGCCTCAGTGAGTCCATCTCTTCCCTGTATTCCTCATTGATAACATCCGGGAGCCTGTTGAAGTCAATCTTTTGAGGCAGGCTTTCAGTCTCTTTTTTCTTTTTCCCGAATATTCTGTCCAGAAAACTCATAGTCTTATGAAAAGACGGAATACTGTCTTAAAAGCCTGTTGGAATGTAGATTGTAAGTCTGTCCACGGAAGGTCATATGAAAAATAATACTCGGAACTCAGATTACAACGACCCTGCTCTTGTCAATGGCAACTCTGCACTCATCTCCGGCTTCAAGCTTTGAATTCTCAAAGAACTGGTTTGCCACCTCGGCGATGATCAGGTTGCTGTGTTCTTTGATCTTCAGAACTATTACCTTGCTGGACCCCTTGTTGACAATACTCTTCACCGTTGCATCAAATATATTCTCATCCTGCATTCCTGTTCCATCTCCTATCTTACGCAGGACACGCAGGTTCTCAGGACGTATTCCCCATGATATCTTTGTACCCTTTTCAATTGCCGGATGTTCTGCTCTTACAAGCATT
>JAALLO010000196.1_pt1 | contig 15222 bp, 18 predicted proteins | sample 7245941 | NCBI WGS metagenome assembly JAALLO01 (sample SAMN13049198, study PRJNA578106) | oil field metagenome | isolation source: filtered produced water from oil reservoir A2 | place: USA:offshore Texas | collected 2016 | reverse complement strand
CTACGAGATTCTCCCATGCAAGATTCAGACGATACTCGAACTCATTCTTGTCGGTCATCATCTGTGTCTGTTTCCATGGTTTGTTCTTCAATGTGTTGCACATCAGTCCAAGCTGATATACTACTGGCCAAGATGCAATCTTGAGAAGGTCCTCTGTTTCGACGTGGCCTTCAACTATGATTGGACTTGACATATCGATCTTCTTGGCTATCTCCGCTCCATATCCTGCAATGATTGTCATCTCAACTAAGAAGTGTAATCCATCGATTAGCTCCTCCTTGTGATGTTCCATATTACCGAAATTATCTGACCCGGAGTCGAGACATTCTGCTGCTTCTGAAAGTTCTTCTGTAACTCTCCAAGCGAAATCTTTAATCCATTTCTGGCCATTTGCCGTCTGGATGTTTGTTCCTGTCGTATCGAGCAAATTACCCATTCCCTCAATATCTTTGTACTTTACTGCGAGGTCCATCTGTTTATCAAAGATTGCTCCCCATACGTCTTCCGGTATCTCACCGTCGAAATTAATATCACTTATGTTTACCATTTAGGTCACTCCGTTATACATGCAAATGTTTCTACTTGTTTCACCCATGTTGGGTCAGTAGTATCGATCTTCATCTTCGGCAACTTTGATTGCTCGAAGAATGTTTCATATCTCTCTCTCAACATTAGAATCTGTTCGAGGTCGACATGTTCATCGCCACGAATGTGGTATCTCTCAATAAGAGTTTCAGCTGGGGTATCCAGCATAATTAGGAAGGCATCCCCTCTATCGATGAATGCTGATTCTACAGCTTTAATCATCCCGCTGTCCATTCTATCTTCCCCTCGGAGGATTGAATAAACTGCTTCAGATGGATAGCACCTATTCAGAATCACATATCCTGAATCCAGCTCACAACATGCTCCAAGCATGCTGAAATAAGCATCAAAAATTTTGTAGTCCTTTGACATTGATGGTTTGTAAGCATTCCTTAGGACGAATCCGTCTTTATTGGTTTTTACGAACTTCTCAATGGCTGTGTCTTTACCTGCAAGGTCAACGCCTTCAAAGATTAGAATTTTGCCTGTCAATTAATCACCTGTTCCTTCACCTTACTAATTGGTGAGTAACTCTATGTACACGTCGAAAGTATATAAATCTATCCGTTGACACACGGAGAACGCGAATTAGCGTTCTCCAGATTGTGTCCTTACTATTACATTATCAAGGTATTCTCCGCATAGCCTTCGAAGCCCCTCGAGTTCCTCATTAGTAATTACTGGTTTCTCGTTGATACGACCAGATTGTAACACGTATGTTATGCTCCGGCCAAACTTTTGTGATACCGTTCTTGCAATTTCATGGATGTCTTCAGCAGTATGGACATCGTCAAAAACAGTGGTCCTAATCTCCAGGTCAATTCCGTCCTTGACGATATAACCTATCGATAAATCCAAACTCTTGTAGTCCTCGACTCCTAAAATGCTGTTACTTCTAAACTGGTCAACTGTCGTCGGTAGTTTATAGTCGATGAAAAACTTGTCTACAATCCCACGATTGACCAGATAATGAATTGCTCCGGTATCAAGTCCATTCGAATGGACACCTATCTTCATCCCCAGTATCTTTGCATATCTTGCCACATCTAAGAGGTCCTTTAAATTTAATGTTGGTTCTCCTCCACCGAATACTACTGCATCTGTGAACATTCTGGAATCTTTAATTTCCTTCTTCACTTCAATCTTATTCAGTCTTGTACCTGGCCTGTTCAACTCTGTAAAGTTGTGACAGTGTTTGCATTTCATGTTGCAATCACCGAAAAATATGACTGTGCTGACCATTCCTGGCCAGTCAATCATCGAGATTGGTACGATACTCAGCACGGTATCACTCCGCTTCACTACTGAAATCGTCCCATCCTTTGTGGATACATATCAGAAGAAGTCCACCTATTAGGTCAACAACATCATTCTTTCTGATGTCTCCGATCTTTGGATTGTTTCTTACCCTTGCCATTTTCTCATCTAATCTATATAAAATCCCAAGTAGTATAGGGTCTAAACCCATCTCGGTAATGGTATCCAAATCTACAAAATCCCCTTCAGGGTCGAGTGCTGCATTTCCGTACTTCTCGTTCTTCCCCTCTAAGAATTCCTGTATTCCTCCCAATGTATTGGAAAGGGCCAGTTTGAAGTTGAGGCTATCAACTTCTTCCGGCGTATATTTATGGACCATCCCATGCCATAACCCATTCTCGCATTCTTCTGATTCCACGATTACTCCTCCATACTTACTTTGTAAACCCTCGCACGACATTGATTACTTTGCCCGGGATTAAATTTCGGTACTGGTCTTATGTACCCAACAACCCTCGTATGGACTTCAGTTTCTCCGCCACATTTCTCACATACGCAACTGCTTCCGTATTGTGTTGTTTCGCATGATGAACATACACCGAAGATTGGTGTAAATGCAACATACGGGATTGGTGTATTCTTTACAATGTTGTGTATCAATTTCTTGATACTTGCGATCGATCCTCTCTCATTCACATAAATGTTCTTGAGGGTTCCACCGGTGTACAGTGGGTCAATTTTTGCAGTGTGCTCAAGCTCCTTCCTTAGGCTGACTGGTGAAGCTACTGGATAATGAGTACTATTGGTAAGATACCAGCCTGAAGCATCTCCGCTAAGGTAGCAATCAGGATAATTCTTTCTGTCTGCCGTCGCGAGTCTGTACGCTGCACCTTCTGCTGGTGTTTGTTCGATGTTCCAAAGTTTCCATTCTCCATGTTCCTTATTCTCCTCTACTAAGATGTGCATTGTCTTCATTATCTCTTTACAGAAAATTGTGTATGAGATTTCCTTACGTTCGTCCGGTGTGAGGAGATTCATATATGCTTCCCATGCTCCGACAACTCCGAGTGTCAGGAAGAATGTTTCCAGCCTACCGACGTACTTCTTGCTGTATGGCATCAAACCATATCCATGGAATGCCTTATAGATGTAGTCTTTTCTCTGTAGTAGCTGCTTTGAGCATTCTCTTCCAAGGTTCATTACCAGCTCGTTGTAAAGTTTCATCTTGTCTTTACCTTCCACTGGAGTACCAGAATAAGTTATCTCGCATGCTGGCCTATTTAGGTTGATAGTGCAGACACCGAGTGAACCGGTCTTAACACCGAGGTCCCAGATACCTGTTGCTCTTCTCACTTCATCAACATCTAGTCTCAGTCTGCAACACATGGACTTCACATCATCTGCATCTCCAGCTGCTCCAAGATAATTGCTGAAATATGGTGAACCAAACTTCTGAACTACTTTCCAGAATATTTCTGTGACCTCATCATCCTCTACGAAGACGTATTCGGAATCACATGTCACTGTGGGGATTGGGAATGTTAGCGGTCTTCCGAATCCATCACCTTCGTACATGACTTCAAAATATGCACGATTGAACATGTCCATGTATTCCTGCATTCCTTCGTAAGTGTAATCCTGTGATACACCAGCATATAAACATGGTTCGTTCTTCATTTTTTCAGGGACTTTTAGCCTCAGTGTGAAGTTTGTGAATGGTGACTGGAATCCCTGCCTGCTCTCGTAGTTCAGACCGAAGATAACGGACTGTACACATTGCTTGATGTCGTTGAAATTTCTGATGATTCCATTCTTGATGTCCTCATAGATATAAGGAGCAAGAAGTACATCAACATCGGAGAATGCCTGGGCACCTTCCCATTCATTACTCAAAATCTGCATGTAATTGAAAATCAGGTCACATGCACTCTGGAAATGTCTTGGCGGTTTTGATGTACATCCAATATCAATACCAAGCCCTTGAACAAGTAGTTCCCTCAAGTCATGCCCACAACAATAAGCGGAGTACATGCTTCCCCCTAGGTCATGGATATGAATTGCTCCGGATGTATGGAAATGACCTGACACTGCATCTCTCAGTGCGTCTTCCTTCAATATCTTACTAACAACGTGATGTTTGAATCCAGATACGCTGTACCCGTTGTTAGCATTCTCCTTCAGGTCCTTGTCGGACCTATCTAGATAGTCGTTTATTATTTTTCGAACCATTTTTATTCTCCTTTTAAAATGTTTGCTAGTAGATGCTCGAATCCGATCTTTGCATCTTGTTTTCCTGTCTTGATGTCGACCTCTAGTTGCTGAATCTGGAGTAATATTTCTACTATTCTAGCTTCAGGGAAAAATCCAGCATTGTGCCTGGACATCTTCACTTGCCAGTAGGATAAATCCGTACTGTCGGCTATTGCTTTGTCGGTCTTATTTGGATATGCTCCTAGGATGAGCTGGTTCCTGAATTGACCGTACATGATGGATACCATCTTTACTGGTGATTCTCCTAAGAAGATTAAATCATCGTAATATTGATATGCTGTCTTGTCATGTCTCAAGACTCTATCAATCATTTCAAAGATTTGGTCTTCTGGGTTACGTACTACCAACTCCTCGATTGCTTCATCTGTTAGCTTCTTGATGTGGTTCAGTTTGAATATTTCATTGTTGACTGCTTGCAAACTGTTACAACATGCATCCGCTATAAATGTTGCATTCTTTTTATTGACCGGTAGTTTGGTCATAATGTACCGGACCATCTCGTTTGTCTTCATTCGTTTGAACTCGAACAGATGTCCTTTTGCGTCCTTGAAGAATTTCAGTCTCTTGTCCACCTTCGTATACACCAGTATTATCTTGTGTGGAGTTCTTGACCTCATAACTTTAAAGTCATAGGCCAGTATATCTTCATCGTCATACATGACGAACCATTCCGAATCTGTGAATGGTGACTTTGTGTACATGTGCTTTTTGAGCACGTCATAATTATCAACTTTCACGTGACGACCCTGTGTGAGGTTCATAATTTCCATGTTGATGAGTTCTTTCTCCTCCCCATAGAAGACAAAGATGTTCTCGTTTGGATTTATTTTATTTGCCATAATTATGCTCCTTACGTGGTGTGCCTTTAGCTATCTCATGTGTTGATAACAACATGCTTTCAAAAAGTGATTTTTTGGCGATACCGCGAATAGTACTAGTACGCTTGTAATTGTATATATTTCTTACTTCCAGGTGAACATCTGCGACGTTCTTATTGAAGTTTTCATACTCCGCCAGTAACATTATCATGAATAAATCCATGTTTTCCTTGTCCATGAATATCTCTTCGAAATGTCTGTAGATATTGAACACATTCGCAGTTGAGATGAGGTGAATATTTTCCACCACTCGATTAACGAGTTCTTTCGCCTCTGTAATGTCTATACCTGAGAATCTTAAAATTTGTCCAGGGCTGTCACATATTGACGTTAAATAACAGTCGTCACTGAACTTTTTTAGGTCATCTAAGGTATAAGGTAACATTGGAATCGATGTTGCCCTCGCCCTTAACGTTGAAAACAGATTTCCCCTTTCAGTAGTTGTTACTACTAAGAAGGCGTTCTTCGGTGGTTCCTCTGCAAACTTCAACAATGCATTCTGTGTGAATTGATTCAACATTTGATTACCGTCGATGCAGTATAATGTTGGTTCGTCCCTCCTTTGTGCTTCTGTCATCATATTCCTGATGGACTCCACACCACTGTTCTGCACAAGATAGAAGTTTGCATTCTTGACTCTTGCAATCTCCTTTGCAAGTGTCTTCTTACCATGTCCTACTGGACCAATGATAATGTAGAACTGCTGGTCGGAGACGGATTCCATCTCCTCCAGAACTTTCAATATGTTTTCCTGGCCTATCACTCTGTATACCCCTTCATGTATTTACAATCCTTTAAACTCATAGCTGAATAAATGTCATTGAATAGCTTCGCATCTAGCCGGCAGTGACCGAAATTCTGGTCAATCGTTGAATCATAGAAACTTATACCTTTTCGATTAGCTAATGTATCAGAATCGATCGCTAATGCATGGCACACGAATTTACGGTCCCTATCGAACAAAATTGCAAAAACGGTATCAACATTTGATGGTTTAATATTACTGATTTTCCACCATTCATGTCCATCCCTCTTCACAGTTCTTGCAGGGGGATTTAACATCAATCCTACCATATTCCATATCTACCATGTCGTACTTATACTTGAAATTCTTCGCTAGATTGCAAAATGAGCTATCCGGCAATTTCAAAAATCTTGCAACTAATAATTCACCGATAAGCCCCTTTGCGACTGCCGAAGCTACATCTAGTTCTCCTATACTATACGCCGGTGTATACTGCAAGTTAACCCCTCCTCGCCATGCACAAGAATACGCTTTCCACAAGAATGAATGGGTTTTCCTCGTACTTGATTGTATTGAAGAGACCTGTAAACTCCTCGAACATCTTTAGTGTGTCGAACTCGTCGATCGGTGTCGGAACTCCTTGCTCGATACTGAGTCTTTCATATCTAACCATATAGGCCAGTATATCTCTGATGAATGACTTCATTTCGAATCCCTGATTGTGGACTTCATCTAATGCTTCGAGCATCTGATTCTCGTCGTGATTGTGGATTCCTTCCAGAATTGTGTGGATAGTTTTATCTGAAACTATTCCTAAGATGTGCTGTACTTTATCAATCGATCCTTCCGCTCCACTGTCAACAACCGTCTCGAGCAATGTTATTGCATCACGTACTCCGCCATCTGCAAGTTCTGCAATGTAATGACAAATGTCATATTCGAGGTCCGGTAGTAAATCCATCAGCTTTCCTATGATGTCTCCTTTCCCGACCCTTCGGAATCCAAGGTGTTGACACCTGTTCCTGACTGTTGGGATTATCTTGTTCGGTTCTGTCGTACACAATATAAAGATGCAGTACTTCGGGGGTTCTTCAAGCATCTTTAGGAATGCATTGAATGCTGCCTTACTGAGCATGTGAGCTTCATCGATGATGAATATCTTCTTCTCATGTGCGATCGGTTTGTACTTTGCATCCTTGAGAATCTCCCTAATATCCTCCACAGAACTATTGGAAGCTGCGTCAAGTTCTTTTACTTCTGCATCAAATTTAGATGCCACGATTCTTGCAATTGTAGTTTTACCTACACCTGATGGCCCACTGAAGAGGTATGCTTCACGTACTCCCCCATTAGCAATTTGTTCCATCAGTGTCTCTTTAATGGCTGACTGGCCGATGACTTCGTCGAAGTCTGTTGGTCTTATATCTGTTGCTAACATTTTACTTCTCCATTTCTTTTAGTTGTTGTTCTTTCCAGGCTTCATAAATAGGCATAAAGTCTGAGAGTTTCATCGATACAAAGTTCTCCCGCACTTCACCGAAGTTGAATACTAAGATGGAATTTGTTCTTCCTCTTGCTATTGATTCCTCCTCATTCTTTTCGAACCACTCCTTCTTTAGACTGACACTCTTCTTTACAGTCATTGAAGTCTTACATTCGAACAATGAGAATTCATCGATAAGGTCACCCTTATCAAATGCAGTTGCACCGGAGTTAGGTTGGACCTTTGCTCCGATTATACCTGCTACGTAATTCTCTTGTGCGCTTGATACATCTCTGGTTGATTTGGCTATTTTATCATCTCCGAAAAATATTATTCCAGGAATCCTGGACATTCAATTTCTTCCTTTTCCTGGATTGCTGATTTGATTACCCAACCTGTCCATTTGACTTCCTTCATTTCGGTCCAGAACTTGTCCATCGCTTCCTTGAGTTCTTCTGGGGTCATGTTGGTATTGTATGCATGTCCCCCGCACTCTGGTCCTATTCCGAAAATCTTTGAAACTGGATGGGTTAGAGTTCTACCGCACTGGCAACACTGGCCATGAATGTCGACCTTAGCAAGTCCATGAAGTTCCATCCTGTACATTCCTTTCGTCTCTCGGACGATTCTGCCTTCCATGATTCGGTGAGGCATTGGAATATTGTCGTTGAACTTCTCCATGAAGTCAAATCCTTCGTTTGCTGGTTTGCACATATATGGCTTAACCTTGATACGATAGTACGGTCCATCAGCTGGAATCCTTGCTGGTGTAGATGGTTCAGCTGGAGTTTCCTGTGCCTGCTCAAAAGCAGGAGTAAAATTTAGGTCAATTCTGATGGCTTGGTTTGTATTCTTGAACGCATCGTATGCGGACATACCGTTCATAAAAACTTGGTCGTTAACTTTTACTGGGTTTGGATAGTGTGCTATTACATCGAGCATTCTTACTTAACTCCTACCCTTATCGGGCATATACTAGTATGCCCTCAAAGGATATAAATCTATCTATTCAACTGATCCTTCTGTTATTTCCTCCTCAAGTTCCTTCGTTGCTTGGTCCTCATCATCTGTTCCTTCCATATGTTCATGTTTTATCCCATCATGGTCGATAAGTGCTTCATGTACCTGTAGTGATAGGTCTGCAAATGCTTCTGGCTGAGTTTCTAAATGTTCCACCAATTTTGCCTTCCCATTTGTCTTTATCTCCTCACCATCAATCATCATAGAGAACCATGCTCCAGCCTGTTTGATAATACCGAACTTGATTGCCATGAATACGGTGTCAGACATGACATCAATACCGTCCTTATATTTCAAGGTGTATTGTCCCAGTCTCCGATCATTTCTACTGGCCTTATTTTTGATGACCCTCATGTCCACAAGATTACCTGCTGGTTCTTCAGCATTGTTGTTTAGTTCGGTACATTTGTCATCTATGAAACTACCCTTCCTAAAGAATAGCCTCAATGCACACAGGTGCTTAAGTGCTCTTCCACCTGGTGAATGATAGATGTCAAATGGATTCTTTAGGTTATCTCTGACCTGGTTTATCAGAATCAATGTGGTGTTCGTTTCATAGAGTTTCGGACTTATCCTTCTACAGAATTCTGAAATTGGAATTGATACGCCACCGAATGCCTTCTTCTCAACATCCTGGTCGTATAACTGTTTTGGAACCAACATTGGAATACTGTCCAGTACTAAGAGGGAGACTTCATCAGACGATACGATGTCAATTACTGCCTGCAATATTTCCTCAGCAGTCTCATTGTTAGGTCTGAACATCACCAAGTCTTCCGTATTGACCCCGTTGATTGTTGCCCATCTATCATCGAACGTATTCTCCAGGTCAACAAATACGACCTTCTTCTCTGGGTATGCTTTCTGATATTCACCACAGAAGATTAATGATGTAGTTGTTTTTCCACCACCCTCACTTCCGAAGAATTCAATTGCTCTTCCTCTTGGAATCCCACCGTATGTCATGTAGTTGAGACGAGGTGAAGGGAATGGTACCCTTTCAATCTCCTCGTACTTCATGCCAGTGGTGAGAACTTCGCTCTTGAATTTCTTGTTAATGTCTTTCATTACTGATTCAAGACTCACGTTATCACCTACCGGAGATTACAGTGCACATATCCCGTCTTTGCAACCTGCTTCAACCGGAATTCTTGATGCATCGAGACCTGTACTTCCGAGACCACCATGTCTCTCAGTTTCACATTCGTCGTCATCTGCAAGAAGGAACTTCTGGAATACCCCCTGTGCAAGTCTGTCTCCAGGCTTAATGAGGAACACCTCATTTCCTTTGTTCTCCAGGAGAAGTTTGATTGGTCTGGAGTAGAAGTCGCAGTCGACAATTCCTGTTCCATTTGCCAGCTTGAGTCTGTGAACCTTGGAAAGACCGGACCTTACATGGAGTGAAAGCATTTCATCATCAAGCATGTAAGCTGTAATTCCGGTATCGATCGGGACAAGCTGTCCTGGTTTTATCTTGTAGCTTCCTGCTGCACAGATGTCATATCCGGCGGAGTACTTAGTACTCCTTTCCGGCAAGGTTGCAAGTCCTTCGAATCCTGGAACAATTTCGAATCCTCTAACCCCTGGTCTTCCTTCCATTTTACTCACCTCTGCCTGCAAGACCTGCATATTTCTTCTCCAGCATGGCTGCATCGATCTCTGAGATTCTCTTGTCGAACACTTTCTTCATTCCTGTGTAAAGTGATTCTGCTTTTCCGATCTTCATGTTCAACATCTTGTATGCACGAGCATACACATTTGAGATTATCTCATCCTCCATTCCTGCAAGTTCTGATGTCTTCGTTTTCTCAGGGATTGTTCCTGTTGCTGCCATATAAGATTCGTTTACCTTCTCCATCTTTGTGGTCTTGGCAAGGTCTGCGGATGTTCCGATTATCTCCAGTCCTTCAATTGCGAAGTACATGAGCACTGGTATCTTGATGATTGCTTCCTGGATTTCTTCGTCACTAAAGACCTTTCCATTCATCATGTCTTCATGCATGGTCATGACATATTCATCAAGTTCTTTCGAATATTTGCCTACCATCGTGGTGACAATTTCCATTACTGGTGCTGACTTTCCATCCATGTCTAATACTGCTGCTTCAATGTTTCCATCTTCTATATTCATATTGATTTCTCCTTACCAAGTTTTGCTTTAAGTTCTTTCAATTCAATCTGGTCATCCATAAGTTCCTTAAACTTGTCCAAGGTCATTATCATTAACCATTGTTTCCTGTCTGCTCTAAATGCGAGACAGTCAGGATTCTCTCTTTCGTCTTCGACCCAACCGTATACGGTTTTTAGTCCTTCCTTTCTCCTCTTGACTTCGACTTCCCATCCATTCGGAAGTTGTACATCATTCGGGAATCCTGTTGCTGCACCGGAGGCAGGTATTCTTTTGCCTCCGAGTTTATCGGCGAGCTCCTTTTCGCCGGAGTAACCTTTCTTATGCGCTGAGACTATGTTCTCATCTCCTTATGACGGGTGTTATGACATTGTACGCAAAGGGATATTAAGTTTGTCTTATCCCAGAGTTCATCGCATTTCCTGGCATCATCAGTTGATTTGATATTATTCTCCTCAATGATTTGTTTTGCAGGTTTGATGTGATGGACCTCTAGTTTTACCCCAGTTGCTCCACAGTCTTGGCATTTGTTTTCATCCCTAAGAAGGACTTCTTCTGTACACTTCTTGTAGATAGAGAGATTTTTAATAAGCCTGTTCATAGGTTGTCCACCTTTCCAATTTGAACTATCTTCACCTGTTCTATCATACATCGGGTTCTTTTCACCCGTTCTCTTGGACATCGGATTATCGTCTCCAAACATCTTAGTTGGTCTTGCTAATTTAGCACACCTGTTTGAACAGTACTGGCCTTTGCCTTGAGCGATTGCTGAATTGCGAACAAAGTGTTCCTTTCCACAATGTTCACATTCCAACATCTTGCCGTATCGACGTTGACCACCATGTACAACGAAATATCCTTTGTCTCCAACTTCTATCTGTGCTTTCATCTTAATCATCCCTCGGGATTACAGGTGCTAGCAAACATTCAATGTCACCTTGTAAAAATTTAGCTGGTGCATTTGTCAGGATTGACATCTCCACCTCATCTTCTGGAAATGCCTTCAAAAGCGTGTTTAGGGCTTCTCCGTCCAACCAAAGTGTTGTTTCCTCTGGGATTGTACATCCTAAAAGTGGTACCTCCTCAACGGCCTTTTCGTCATTGACAGAGATTGTAACCGCCGGCGAAGATGAAGGAGCGAACACCATCGCCATGTGGTGATTACCTTTAGTTGGCTCAGAGATGATGAGCCTTTTCACAGCTCCGGTTAATTCAGCAATGCTGAAGTTAACGGTGCCGATGAATGGTATGTTCAGTCTTTCGTAATCTGGATAACGTTCCTTATTATCAAGTTCTTTACAATAGACACATGTAAGGCCGTCAGTTATCTTTAAAATATCTTCTTCCTTGTGTATCTCTGTAAACTCCCCTTCGAAGAGCTTAATGAACTTGTGAACATCCTTAGGAATAGCTACGTCGGTTTCCTGGTCGAACAGTGGCGGACATTTTGTGAACATCACCATATCAGTTGTGTAAACTCCAGTTGTTTTGAGCATGAATCCATTAGTGTATTCATGCATTGCTCCACCGGAAATTGCATAATAACCGGTCTTTAGAGTTGACTGAAGGTCGCTTGTTGACATCACCATTTGTTCATACATTTCAGATTCTTCATTCGGGACTACTGGCATCGGGAACCTATAATCTCGTTCTATGAATCTCTCGACCTTGTATTTTCCATTACCCTTTACTTCGACATGTGATTCGAACACCTCTAAAGTCATCTTCTCCTTTGTTGTTGCTTTAGCAAGTTTGTAGAGTTTCTTGGAGTCGATGATGAAATGTTCGTCCTGGTCTGATTCAAAATTCTCCGTCTCGGTTGTTAATATGTAGACGGAATCTGTTCCAGTAATAATTAATTTACCGGACTCGATGACGAACTTAAGACCTCCTAAGATGTCAATAACAGGATTTCTTGTTGGTACGATTCCTCGTACCTTATCCATCCTGCTTACAAGTTCGCTTGTGTCGATCCTTATTACCATTTACTTTACACCTCTTCTTTATACTGATGAGTTTCGTCGTCGTAATAGACTGAAACTGTACGTAGTATAGATACATCTGATTGCATATTAATGTATCCCTTCATCTTGGCTGCACATGAATGGTGGCAGAACATTCTGCTCATATCATCCCTGTACTTGTCATTATTTACGACAATCATCGTTCCTCTTTCGATGTTCATATTACAGATGCTGCATCCCCTTGGTTTGATAGGTCTTACTACTTCCATGATAGTCCTCCTTAATAATCAAGCTCCGGTCCATCAGCGCTTTTTACTCTTCTCCCTCATCTTGCGTTCAATATCTTTACTGGAGTTGGACATCTGCTTGCCTTCTCCTCCTACTCATTGCTCTGTGCATATCATCAAACATTATTTACTCCTCCTGTATTAGTGTCCATGCGTATTTATGAAATTTTGCTCGTTGCCCGTTCTTATTATACTTATCAGCATATTGTTTTATCCTTCCAGCATAAGTTCTTGAGTTGATACCTAAGAAGTTACATGCCTCGGATAGTGATTCAAAGGTCCGGATGATTACATCATTTTCTATCATCCCAACTTTAATCTTCTTCGAGTTATTACTCCTACGCAATCCAGCATACACCCGATCAGCTCCGACCCTTATATGTGCATCACGTAATTTTTGTCTAGTCTCGTCGCTCACGATTCCCCCTTGACCCCTTCTGATATTTTATCTCTGATTTCCTGTGTACCCATAAGTTAAAATCAGACCTTAGAGGGATTGAAATTACTTCGCGATTGCATTACAGATATGGGTTCTTACCTCATACTTATGCCGAACACAATGTTCTTTTAATCTTCTATCTATGCCCTTTGCAGAGTCAGTCATCCCGACATATTGCTTGCCATTAACCAAGTTCGTTATACAATAAATATCTTTCATGTATAACGAAACCCCATCAATGGTTAATAAGGTATCTCCTCAGAATACCATCTCTCATGGCAAGTCACATCTACTTTCATCGGCACATCAATCTCATCAGCACATGCGGATACCATTAATCGATTCAATATATCCGCACACTCCTTCATGTGTTCTCTTGGAACTGAGCCGATAACTTCATCGTGAACGCTCATCAGTAGTTTGAATCCAATCTCCTTTAGCCTTTCATCCCGGCCTATTGCCAACATTGCTAATTTTGTACAATCTGCTGATGTTCCTTGGATTATACTGTTCACTATCTGTCTCTCGGCATCTGCAATCTTTCCACCATTGTCTATACAACGAATGCCCATGTTTCTGGCTTCTTCCTTTATCTCATCCTTATCAGACTTCCATTTGCCGTTCATGCGTGTTGAGAAGTACTTCGCTACTTCCGGTGGCACCTCGTTTCCTGTATTGAAGTAGTAAAACTCAAATTCAGGTAAACGTAAATTTAGGAGCCTTCGCTTACGTCCGTAGACTGTGGTGACGAAGCCTTTTTCATAAGCCTCATATCTACTACTGTCTATGAACTCACGAATACTTGGGAATCTTTCGAAAAACATGTCAATGAATGCTTTCGCCTCGTCGACATCCATCCCAAGTTGTTCTGACATGGCGGATGCTCCCATTCCATACATCAACCCGAGAATAATGGTCTTCATTCTGGACCTTCTCTTCTTTCCATCTGGGTTGGGTGAACCATCTGGGAAATATTCCAAGCTCGCCTCGTATGGTTTCTTGAAGATGATGGAACTCATCATAGAGTACAAATCTTTACCGGACCTGTATGTGTCGATAAGATTCTGGTCTCTACACATGAATGTCAATACCCTTGGCTCCTGTTGTGAATAATCCGCACAGATTAGAACTTGGTCTTCAGGAGGAATGAATAGCTTCCTGACTTCTTTATTCTTTGACGGGATGTTCTGGAGGTTCGGGTTACTACTACTGAACCTACCGGTCTTTGCTCCAAACTGATTGAAACTTGCATGGAGCTTACCAGTCTGTTCCTTGACCATTTCCGGTAATGTGTAGATATATGTTGACAGGAGTTTATTGACTTCCCTGAAGTCCAATATCCGCTGGACAAAATTGGAAACATCTTCGTTCTTAGTTGTCTCAATAAGATACTTAAGAACTGCTTCACTGGTTGACCCTGGTTTGTGCTTACCTACATCAAGTCCGAGAACTTCATATAGAATTATTCCAAGCTGTGTTGGACTGTTGAAGTTTACCGGGTCACCAAGTTTCTGAAGTCTTGCAGGAGGTAAGCTCTGTAGGTCCAGACTATTAATGAAATCCTGTAGGTCTGTTTGGATGTCATCTTGGATTCTTTCATATTTCTCCTTAAGCTCCTGTGCAAACTCATCGTCGATGTAGACTCCTTCTTCTTCCATATCTGCAACAATCCTAAGAAGCGGGATTTCTACATTACGTAAAAAGTTAGAAGCTTCAACGAGACCAGCTTTACTGCACTGTTGTGATTCTCCATCTAAATATGGATACTGGAACTTATAGAGTTCGTATGTCATCCTTGCATCTTTAGCAGCGTAGCACTTTGCGAGATTAAGTGGAACTAATCCGAAATCTATTCCACTAAATAGGTCCGCAAATGTCTTGGATTTATCTTCTCCTTCCTGGATATATTTGTCCCAGAGTGGTTTCAATCCATGTGGTTCTTCCTCATTGAGATAGCAACTTCCGAGGTATGTATCCCAGTGGATGTTCATCCATACTCCGCAATAGTTCCTGATTACCCTCGCATCGTACTTCGCATTATGGAATACTGCATCATATTTGCTGAGTCTTTCCATTGCTCTTGTAACTACTTCGAGTGGAACATTATCATCAGTATAGAAATGACCTACTGGTACATAGACTTCCTTCTCCATGCTTTCAGAGAA
>JAALLO010000195.1_pt1 | contig 15251 bp, 14 predicted proteins | sample 7245941 | NCBI WGS metagenome assembly JAALLO01 (sample SAMN13049198, study PRJNA578106) | oil field metagenome | isolation source: filtered produced water from oil reservoir A2 | place: USA:offshore Texas | collected 2016 | reverse complement strand
TATTCTGTTTGTTGAAGAATGGCTTAGGAGAAAGTTAAGAATTCAGCTAGTAGTGCAATGTTTAAGGTGATTCAATAGTAGCAGGAACAAGATGGAGGGAAAATTAGAGAACTACTGGACTTACAAATGTCAGAACCACGAAAAGGATAACAAATCCCGACAGATTCCTGGATATCATGAACACACCCCGGAAGGATAAGGATTACAGCTTATCCTGATTAAAACTCAGCATGCTGACTATTTAGCGCTTTTGCACCACAGTTATGTAGAAATAATCACGTCAGATGAGTCTTAAAAAGAATAAAGGATCTTACTGTTCTGCCTGTTCGCTGTCATACTGTATTCCGCCTGAAGTTGCTTGCTTTTCTTCCGGCATGATAACCCAGGCGATCACATAGGCCAGAACACCGATTATTCCAAAGCTGAATATGGTGATCACTGCCCAGATAAGTCGTATCACAACAGGATCTACACCGATATATTCACCGATTCCGCCGCATACGCCTGCTATCATCCTGTTGTCCTTCGATCTTGTCAATTCTTTGCCCATATTTTCACTACCCAATCCTGATAATTTTATTCTTCACATCTACTTTAGCAAAAGTTAACATATAAACTTACCTGTAAAGAAGAGAATATACGGAATAACTACAAATGACAAAGCCTGCAATTGGAATTCTCGCATTCCTCATTCTCAAATTTCCATTTAAGGCCCCATCTTTTGATATTCTGGATAACCCTGATGAAATCCTCGCCGCCTTCTGTCAGAGAATACTCACTCTTAATGGGGACTGTGGAATTATCGATATTCTTCTCAATAAAGCCCTGCTCTTCCAGTTCTTTAAGCCTTGTGGACAGGGTTTTGGGAGTAACATCCTGCAGTTTGCCTTTCAGTTCATTAAAACGCTTTTTTTTGTTCTCGCCCTTGTAGAGTTCGAGGAGAATACACAGGGACCATTTTTTCCCTATGATGTCCACCGTTTTATAAATAGTACAGTCTTTCATGATATCTAATTGGAAACCATCCAATATATAAGGCACTATCCATAATATATCAAAGTCCAGAGAATTTTATGGATCAAAGGAGTGATATAAATGGCAAAAGATTTACTTGAAAAGGGAGCTATCCTGCAGAGAGATAAGGAAACATATGCAATCGCACCACACCTTCCTGGTGGAATAGTTTCTGCAGAGCAATTGAGAAAGATAGCCGATGTTGCCGAGAAGTATGATGCTGCAACGTTAAAAGTTACCTCATCTCAGAGAGTTGCCATTGTAGGGTTAAAAGAGGAAGATATCGACAATGCATGGGATGACCTTGGTATCAAACCAGGTGCTGCCATTGGGATATGTGTGAGGAGTATTAAGATCTGTCCGGGTACTACATTCTGTAAGCGCGGACAGCAGGATTCTGTCGCCCTCGGACTCAAACTTGACGAGAAATACCACGGAATGCCGCTTCCTGCCAAGTTCAAGATGGCTGTTTCCGGATGTGCAAACTCATGCTCAGAACCGGCTATCAAAGACATAGGAATCATGGGTACACCGAAGGGATACACTGTTATGGTAGGCGGAAACGCAGCACTTAAACCAAGAATTGCTGATGTAATCGCAGATGAGCTGAGCGAGGATGAAGTCCTGAACCTTGTGGACACCATCATCAATTTCACCAAGACAAACGGTTCAAAGCACCGTCTTGGAAGAGTAATCGACGATATGGGACTTGACAAGTTCAAGGAAGAGATCGGACTCAAATAACTTTATACGGCTGAATATCATCGATCGGGGAATATTCCCCATTATTTTTTCTTAAAACGGAGTTGCGATTATCGAAGATGCTGAAAAAATAACAAGGATCGCAGTTATAAGATGCGATATAGTCTCCGAGGCATGTCCCGGGGTCGGATGCTTCATGGCATTCAACAAACGCAGCATGCATTTTGAACAATATAATGACAGAGCTGAGATGGTAGCCTTTTTCACCTGTGGCGGATGTTCCGGAAGAAGAGTGTATCGCCTGATAAAATCAATCAAAAAGCGTGGTGTTGATGTTATACATCTGAGCTCCTGCATGCAGATGGATAATTACCCGAAATGCCCGCATATAGACGAGATAAAAAAGACTATCACCGATGCAGGTATAGAAATTATTGAGGGAACACATCACTGATAGTGGGGAATATCATGGTCAATAGAACAATAGTCAGGATAGACGAAGAGAAATGTACAGGCTGTGGAAAGTGTATTGCCCCATGTGCCGAGGGAGCCATAGAGCTTGTAGATGGCAAGGCCAAGGTCGTATCAGAGGAACTCTGTGACGGAATGGGATTCTGTATAGGAGTATGTCCTGTCGATGCGATCACTGTAGAACAAAGACAGGCACTGGAGTTCAATCCAGAGAAAGCCGAAGCCCAGCCCAAAAAAACAGATTCATCCATACAATGCTTCAAATGTGGCTGTGGAGAAGAGAATGCTTACCTGCTTCCCTTAAGACATGGTATGGAAAGTCTGTGGGTATGCACACGCTGCCTTCCACAACTGATACACGGATAAAACCGCATGAAACCCGAGATAGAAATTACGGGCTCAGCAGATTACCTGTGTGATTATACCTTCAATTTCCACTGGCACAATAAGGATATCGGACAGGATGATCTGATACCCGGCCAGAAGGATACGCAGTACAGTTACGGTGACCTTGTAAGAGCTTTAAAGGCAGAGGATGAGGTGCATATCAAAGGAGATGCGGGCAAGAACTTTGCATACAGCATGGGTGCCGACCTGAAACATTTTGGTGGAAGCGGGGATGCCGAAGAGGCCGGGAAGATATTCCTTGACGGGAATGTTGGTCCCGAAGCCGGTATGGGTATGGTGTCCGGCACACTCTATATCAGTGGTAGAATAGAGGAGCCATTGGGGAATATTATTGAAGTTGATTCTGAAGTAGATGGCTACAGGAAGTTTCGATCTGTCACGGACATAGCCTGCAACGGGCCAGGTAGTGACACTCTTATATCGAACAAATATAACGAAGATGAAAGAAAGCTAATCCTGAATGACGGAATACTTAGAGCTACCCTCGGTGCCAGGTGTTACAAACCTGTGAGTATAATCGTAGAAGGAGATACACATAACGGAACAGGGGTCCTGATGAAAGAAGGTGTTGTTACCGTCCACGGTAATGCCGGTATGAACACAGGGTCTCATCTTGACGGCGGGACAGTTATCGTTCACGGCAGCGTGGGGGAATTCGCAGGAGCATATATGAAAAGCGGAGTACTTGCCTTCCATGAAGCAAAAGGATTCATCGGAGCCGAAATGTCCGGAGGATCGATCTATTCAAAAGCCAGGGCAAAGACAAGCCCGCCTGCCACAAAGGTCAGGATGAAAGGAAATGACATCTCCCTTATCAGGAAACTGATGGATTCCGGAAGAGTGGAGTCCATGCTCTACAATAAATACGAAGTAGGCGAGGAAAAAGAAAAGTATATGGAAGTCCGCATGAGGGACGGGTCCATAGTTATGAGAAAAATTGAATGAACCTTTCATTCAATATCAATGAACTTGAGAAGGTTCGTACCTCCGGGGCGGCCACGGCCTGATGGCTGTCCCTGTGTGAGTATGATCATATCGCCCGTACCAACGATTCCCGATCTTTTCAGATGATCGGTTGCAAGAGCTTCCCAGTCATCTACATCATGCTCTACAAATGTCGGGTAGACGGCATACTGCAGAGCAAGCTGTTCACATGTTTCGGGATAACGGCTGAATGCAAGTATCCAGCAATCAGGCCTGAACCGGGAGATATTCCTGGGGGTCTTTCCTGATACCGTGGGAGTAACAACATATTTTATTTCCAGTACCTGGAGAGCATCATTGACCTGCATGGAGATCATATCCTCCACACCAAGGTGCATACGACGCAGAGCCCTTTTCATCAGTTCTATGCCTTCCTTGGTCTTACTTCTCCATTCCTCGGTGGAAATTGCGATCTTCACCATCATTTTCACGGTTTCCACCGGATACTTACCCACGGCAGTTTCTGCCGAAAGCATAACCGCATCCGTGCCGTCTATAATAGCATTTGCAACATCAGTTGCCTCTGCTCGTGTGGGACGAATGTTCTCGACCATGGATTCGAGCATCTGGGTGGCAGTTATCACCGGTTTGCTGAGAAGATTTGCCTTGTGTGTGATGTCCTTCTGCACGACCGGGACATTCTCAATGGGTATTTCCACACCCAGATCCCCGCGGGCTATCATGATGCCATCACTTTCCCTGATGATCTCGTTGATGTTCTTCACAGCAGCTTCCCTCTCAATCTTGGCAATGATGAATATCTTTTTACCCTTATTGGCTGCATATTCACGAAGCTTTCGTATGTCTTCTCCCGATTCCACAAATGACACACCAAATACATGCAGTCCTTCTTCAAGGGCAAAATCAACAATTTCTAAATCCCTGCCTGTGATAGGGTCGATGAAAAGGGTCGACCCCGGTATATTGAGACCTTTGTTGGAAGACAGAGGACCTCCGACCACTACTTCACAATGAACATAATCACCCTGTATATCAGTACATTCCAGCTGAATAAAACCGTCATTGAGATAGAGAGGTTTGCCTACATCTATGCTTTCGGATAATCTCTGGTAGTTCACAGGGATCAGTGATTCCGTTCCCGCTACATCCTTTGTGGTCAGGGTCACTTTTTCCCCTTTTTTCAAAAACACCGGCTCTTCAGAGAAACTACCAACCCTCATCTTAGGACCAGGCAAATCTGCCAGTATTGTGACCACCCTGTTCAGTTCTGATGACAGGGCCCTTAATCTTTTGATCACCTTTCGCTGGTCTTCCAGATCACCATGAGAGAAGTTCAGCCTTGCAACGTTCATACCACTCAGTATCAGCTCCCTCAGAACATCCTCGGAAGAAGATGCGGGACCAATCGTACACACGATCTTGGTTTTGTTCTCTGACAGGTGCATTGTTTCATCCATCCTCAGTTCCACCTTTACTTACCATATGGAACTGACCGAATTAAGGTTTATTCCGCAGTATTCAAACGGCTTTATATAATCCTGAATTAAATGATAAATCATCAAGAATTGTTATAATGATATAAAAACAATATTAATTATTGGAGTGAAACTATGACAAATACGGTTTATGAACTAAAGGATGAACAAAAGCAAGAGCTTGCGTCCATGTTCGGGAAAGGGGTCAATTTCAGTGAAAAGGAAAGACACTACTACACACATGATGTAGGCGCATTACCGGGCCTTGTGAAAAAGGTTGTCGGCAATACAAAACCCGCGGCAATTGTGAAGGTTGCCAATGAAGATAAAGCAGTCGAACTTATGAATTTCGCGCGCAAGTACGGAATTCCCGTGGTACCAAGGGCAGGTGCATCTTCAGGTTACGGCGGAATTATCCCGACGCGCGGAGGCATTGTCGCAGACGTGACTCCCATGCGGAAGATAATCGATGTCGATAAGGAGAATCATCTTGTTACCGTGGGTGCAGGCATTGTCTGGTACGACCTGGAAACAAAGCTCAATGAAGAAGGACTCGCAGTGCAGGCTGTACCTTCAAGTGCACTTTCAGCAACCGTTGGTGGCTGGCTTGCCCAGAACGGCGTAGGTTACGGAAGTTATGAATATGGCTGGTCACAGGATACCATGGAATCCGCCCGTGTGGTACTTCCAAACGGTGAGGTAAGGGATTTCTCAGGAGAGGAACTCAATAAGATAATCGGCACCATGGGAACGACCGGTATCATCACCCAGGTAACCCTCAGGGTCAGGGATTATGAAAAGACCGCCGCGATCTCTGCGGAGTTCCCGGATTCAAGCAGCATGAAGGAAGCTATCAGGAAGACCGGGGAGAAGAACATACCCATATGGGCAATCTCATTCATCAATCCCCAGTGGGCCGGCATGAAGAACCGTGCACCATACAAGACACACTACGGTGAAACAGTTGAGGAAGACAGGCCGGAGCTTCCTGAATCGTATATTTGTAATTTCGCCTATCCCGAATCAAGGGATGTAACCGGGCTAAAAGAGATCATAGAAGAGGCAGGAGGAAAAGTACTGCCTGAAGAGATTGCAGAACATGAGACAGAGGAATGGTTCAGGTCCATGAAGGTCAAGAGGCTCGGACCCTCGTTCATACCTGCTGAAGTTGTGGTTCCTGTGGACAAGATCGATACCATGTTCAAAGAGATCGGTGACAGGGTCGGACTGCCGGTGCTCGTGGAAGGCATGGTTACAAAAGGTGATGAAGCAGTTATGCTCTGTTTCATGCCACACTCGGAAAAATCATTCAAGTACAATCTTGCATTCCCGCTTGCTCTGAGTATTGTTAAAATCGCTGAGGAGAACGGTGGAAGAATCTACTCATCAGGACTGTACTTCTCGAAACAGGCAGAGAACGTCTTTGGCAAGCGACTTCCAGCCATCCAGGAGTTCAAGAAGCAGATCGATCCGGATGATATAATGAACCCGGAGACACTCACGGGCAAGCCGATGCTCAGGACAGGACTATCGTTTGCAAAGACATTTGAGCCAATGGCACGTGCGGTGGGCAATATGTCCGGGGTGGACAAACAGGAATTCAGCGAGACAAAAGGCATTCCCGGTGATATCGTATCATATGCATACACCTGTGCACAATGTGGATACTGTGTGAACGAATGTGACCAGTACTATGGCAGGGGCTGGGAATCACAATCTCCAAGGGGCAAATGGTTCTTCCTCAAGGAATACTTTGCCGGAAGGATGGAACTTGATCAGGAACAGGCTGACACTTTCCTTGCATGTACCACCTGTGAGATGTGCGATTACTACTGCCAGCTGGACCTGCCAATCGAGCGCTCATGGATGACACTCAGGGAGAACCTTGTCCAGAAGAGAGGCATGATGACTATCCCGCCATTTGAGATCATGGCACAGAGTCTTGACAACCAGAGGAACATCTGGGCCAGCTATCGTGAGGACAGGGACAAATGGATGCCCGATGATATCAGGGCAAAGATCAAGGACAAGGCCGATATAGCCTATTTCGCAGGATGTACTGCATCCTTTGTTGAGAAGGATGTTGCGGTGGGAACGGTCAGACTTCTTGATGATGCGGGTATCGAATTTACCTACCTCGGAGACAAGGAAGCCTGCTGTGGCATACCAATGCTTGTTGCAGGAAAATGGGATGTCTTTGAGAGGATTCTGAAAATGAATATCGCCAACATGCAGAAGCATGGTGCAAAGACTGTAGTCACATCATGTCCTGCCTGCTTGCTCATGTGGAGGACCATCTACCCGCAGTGGGCTGAGAAACTCGGTATGGACTTTGACATCGAGGCAAAGCATTATTCAGAAGTCCTAATGGATAAGCTGGATGTGCTCAAACCCAAGTTCAAGGTACCACTGAACAAGACAGTTGCCTGGCACGATTCATGCCACATTGGCAGGGCCGGTGCAGGAATCTATGACGCACCACGTGAACTGCTCAAGGCGATTCCCGGAATCAAGTTTAAGGAAATGGAGCATAACCGTGAGAAAGCACTCTGTTGTGGTTCAGTTGTAACTCTCATTGATGAGCCTGATGTTGCCGGCAAGATAGGTAATGTACGTCTTAAGGAAGCCGAGGATCAGGATGCCGACATCATGGCCGCACTTTGCCCATGCTGTGTTGTTCAGTTCAGGGTAGCTGCACAGGAGAATAATGTCGATATGGAGATACAGGATCTTGGTGCGCTTGCAGCCCGCAGTCTTGGTTACGACATCCCGGATTCCACAAATGATGCTCTTGTTGCCTGGGCGACCTTCGACAAGATGATCGAGCTTATGGAACCCGAGAACATGACCGAGATGATGGTGGAACTCCTGCCTGACATGATCGATGCCATGCCGTCATACATGCAGACCATGATGAAGACGGTAAAATACGTACCAGGCATGGATGCACTCATGAAGCCGATGATGCCACGGATGATGCCACTGCTCATGCCATCCCTTATGCCAAAGGTGATGCCAAAGATGCTTGTGGCTGTCGAGAAGAGAGTACCCATGCCCGACCACATGAAGGAACAGATGCCGGACCTCATGCCATCGGCAATGGAAAATCTGATGCCGAACATGCTTCCGCAGATAGCGCCACTGCTAACTCCAAAGATGATTGAGTATATCAAGAATAACTGAGATTAGAAAGAGAAATATAAAGGCCACAGGGCTTTTATTTCTTATTTTATTTTTTAGATTTGTTTTTTCATATTACTGCTTTTATCAAATTTAAAAAAAAATATTGCATGATTCCTAGAAAAGAATAAATAGTATAGAAAATTCTAAATTAATAGTAGATGTAAAAAGTGTAATCACCATGAATCGAAAAACAATAACTAATGTATTGATGATTCTTGGTATTATGCTTATTTTGTTCTATGTTATCCATGATAGTTCTTTTAATTATGAAGCGGATGAAAATTCCAAAAGGTACCATAACCCTTCATGTCCCGAGGTCAACAATATCAGTTTTTGGAATCTGGAAGAATTCAAGACAAGTGAAGAGGCAATTGATGCAGGATACAGACCCTGTGAATTATGCAGTCCCCCTATGTCAACAACTGAACTGCAACTCAAAGACAGTGATAAAGATTCATTAACTGATTACGAAGAACTTTACGTTTACGACAGTGATCCGTTGAAAGAAGATACGGACGGAGATAGCCTTAACGATGCTCTGGAAGTATCCCTGAATACCAGCATTTCCAGCATTGATACAGACTGGGATGTTGCAACGGACTACCAGGAATACAACATAGGCACTGATCCGACATCTTTTACTTTTTTCTTGAAATTCAAAGATACGGATAGTGACAATGATAAATTAAACGATTTTGAAGAAATATATCTGCTAAAAACCGACCCCCTCAATCGTGATACTGATGGAGACGGAGTAGGTGATTTTATCGAGAGATTCATTAAAACTGATCCCCTTAACCCTGATACAGATGGAGATGGGATAAATGACCATGATGATTTTTTTGAAGAAGAAAAAGAAGAATCACTGGAAGTTGATACAGATGGGGATATGATACCTGATGCAGAAGAAGGACGTATTGGTACTGACCCGGAGATTGACAACTTTTACGAATTAAGAGATTCTGATTCTGATAGAGACAATGATGGAATAACTGATTATCAAGAAATATATATTGATGAAACAGACCCGATCAATCCTGATACTGATGAAGACGGATTAACTGATGGAGAGGAGAATGAAAGGTTCACAGACCCACTAAATCCTGATACGGATAAAGACGGATTGACCGATGGGGAAGAAGTGTTAAGATATAGAACTGATCCAGATTATCCTACTACTTCTAAATATGTTCTTCCAGAGAACAAGATTAAACTGTACAAGGTATTGATTGTACTCATCCTAATTGTGTTTGGCCTCATTCCATTTTACAAGTATGCTCAGAAACGTGATGAAAAAAAGATAGAAGCTGGTATCCAGCGGTATAAGAATACAAATACTAAAGATAATATCCGATATATTCTTACACATGAAAAAAAGGAATTAACAATATCTTTAATCATAGTACTCCTTTTCATCTTGTTATTTTTGTATCTGGACAAATATTACTTCACACCGTTGCCTTAAGTTAACATGTAAAAAGCAATCATACTCAAGTAAAATAAACCAAAGCAATTTAGAAATAACAAAAAGAGAAGGAAAAGCCATCTGGCCTTTATTTCTTATTTTATCGATTTTAAGAATTTACTTTGGAATCGGCTTATCAGGCGTCACACCATAATATTCTGTCCTGGCCTTACCCCAGATACAGCCTTCCTTTCCCATGATCTTCAGCTCAAGGTTCTGCAATGACTTGCACAGGCTGTTCCCGGAGCGTGCTCCCTTGCAGATGATGCAATAGTTCTCACAGAAAACAGGTGCCTTTTTCTTATCTGCCATAATGACCTCCGTTATTAGTATACTTCCTGATACACCTTAATGTTTTCCAAACAGAGCCGTATCACATGCTCTATAGTTTGGATTGTACTTCCTTTGCAAATTCCTTTGCCTTCTGCACACGGCTTTCGTCAGGCTGTCCCTTTGTGGCCGGACCCATCTCTCCGAACTTCTTCATCTCGGGGTCATCTGCCTGCAGGAGCATGTCGATCACAGGCTGGGCGAGTTCTCCCTGACAGTCGAATTTACCGAGGACGTTGGCACCGGCGGCTGCCTGCTCGGCTGAACCTGTCCATGAGTGGATTGCCTCAAAGCCTTCGGGGACTGCATGTGTCATGAATATGGCGATATTCTTGCCTGCTGTTTTCTCTGATAAGAAGGTCTTTACCTTGGGCGGAATATCGAACTGCATCACAGGAAAACCTATGAACGCAAGATCGTATCCTTCAAGATCTGATACCTCTGCTATGGGTTTGATCTCCTTTTCCCCTTCAAGTTCGTCATAAATGGCTTCTGCGATCTTCTTTGTGTTTCCGGTCTGGGTCATGTAGGTTACTAGCGTCTTCATCTGAATACCTCTGCTTTTTTGATAATTAGTGTATCTGCTATAGATTTATATAGATAAGCGTCAGGAAAATGTAGTTTTTGGAAAGAGATACAATAAAATGACCTGATGAAGCACCCGACATTTAAACCACTAATATTAACCGGATAATTAGAAATATCAACAGACAGATAAGAATAGGGTAGCGAATCCTATAATTATTCACATCAGAATCACGCGGAGGAACAATATGGGTTTATTCGACAGAATGGGAACAGTGGTCAAGGCGAAGATGAACAAACTGGTCAACCGGATGGAAGACCCCAGAGAGACACTGGATTACTCTTATGAGAAACAACTGGAAATGCTCCAGAATGTCAAACGAGGAGTGGCTGATGTCACAACCTCGAAGAAGAGATTGCAGCTGCAGCGTTCAAAACTCCAGAAGAGCATCGACAAGCTCGACAGCCAGGCAAAGGATGCAATAAAGGCTGACAGGGAGGATCTTGCAAGAATGGCGCTTGAGAGAAAGGCCGCCCTGAGTACGCAGGTGGAAGATCTTGACATACAGATAGCGCAACTGGAAAAGGAACAGGAGAAACTGGTTGCGGCCGAGAAACGCTTATCCACAAAGGTGGAGATGTTCAGGACACGCAAGGAAACGATCAAAGCGAGATACTCATCTGCCGAAGCCCAGGTCAAGATCAATGAATCAGTGTCAGGTATCGGTGAGGAGATGGCTGATGTGGGTCTGGCGATCGACAGGGCCGAGAACAAGACAGAAGAGATGCAGGCCCGTGCCTCTGCCATTGACGAACTTCTGGAATCAGGGACTCTGGATGACCTTACAAGTAGTGGTGACGACATAGACCGGGAACTTGCAAAGATGCATGCGCAGACCGGAGTTGATGCGGAACTTGCAAAACTCAAGGAAGAGGTGAAGAAATGATCATCAGAATTGCCGAAGAAGGACAGTATGAGGTTCCAGGTACTTTGCTGGACGAACTTAACATCATTGATAACAAAATAGTGGATCTGGTTGCCAGGGAAAAGGAAGAAGAATATACGACTGAGCTCTCAAAGCTCATCCATATGATCCGGTCCAACGGGAAGAAACTTGATGATAGCGAACTCAAGGAATCCGATATAATAGTCCCACCGGATGACCTCACACTTAAAGAAGCAAGGGAGATCTTTACAGGGGATGGCCTGATCGAGGACTGAAAAGGCAAAAAACAGATTCAAATACTGATATCAGAATGGCATTCCCCAGAGGGGATACCATTTCTCTACATTTTTTTCAATCGGCAGCTCGTTTTCCATTAAAGACTTTAGCCTCATTTCCATAGAGTTATCCCTTTTGTGACCCTCCAGAGGTACAAAAGGATAGTATCCGTCCTGTTTGAAATTGTATATCCAGTAAACAGGTCCTTTGCTCTCGAAACGATATACAGCGCAGAGCAATTGCTCCCCGAATCCCTGTTCTATCAAAGTCTGGGAAACCATGTGGATATTGGTTACAAGATCCTCGAAATCCTCATCCTGCAGGATCACCCACAGGAAATTGTACTCGTCCTTCTCAAGCCGAAAAGAGGTGCCTGTTTCCTGTGTACTGTATTTCAAAAGACCTTCGATCTCATCCCTGGCAGTCTCATACTTTGACATTTCCATTGGCTTGAAACATATACCTGCCGAACTCGAGGGCTCCAGACGAAGATCCAGCTCCATTGTTATTACTGCAGTTGATATTGCAAAAAGCCGGTCTGTTTTGGCTTCAGGCAGACTGCCCCTGCCAAGCAGGGAATTGAACATATCTATCAAGCCCATCAGAGTTCAAGCTCCCTCTGAATTTTTTCAAGTGCAGCGATCCTTTTCTCCACGGACGGGTGAGTTGAGAAGAGGTTCATTATCGAACCGGATACTGCCGGTATGATGAAGAATGCATTCATCCCTTCCACCTTGCGCAGATCATCATTCGGAATGCGTGGCATCACATCACTTATCTTCAGCAATGCGGAAGTGAGATTTGACGGTGTACCGGTTATGATCGCTGAACCCCTATCAGCAGCAAATTCCCGATATCTTGAAAGAGCGCGTATCAGCAGGAAACTCACAAGCCATACCGCAATAGACACAAGCCAGACTGCTACTATACCACCTGAATCTCTCCTGTTTCCTCCTCCATAGCCTCCGAAATATATGCTGTATCTCACGAAGTAGAAAGCAATGGTCGAGATAAAACTGGCTATTGTCAGTATTGTCATATCCCTGTTCTTGACATGACTGAGCTCATGAGCAAGTACCGCTTCCAGTTCTCCCTGGTTGAGCCTGTCCATAAGACCTGTGGTGACTGCCACAACCGCACTGCTGGGACTCTTTCCGGTTGCAAAGGCATTCGGGACCTGTGTATTGACAACTGCGATCTTTGGTTTCGGAAGATCTGCTATGGCACACAGGCGGGTAATGGTCTGGTGAAGGTTCGGAGCCTCGGCTTCTGAAACCACCTTGGCGTTCATGCTCCAGAGTACGAGCCTGTCGGAGTAGTAGTACTGTATACCCATGAACAGAGCTATGAAAAGTAGCATGAACAGAGGTGGGGCACCTGAAGACCAGAGGAATGCAAGGAAGAAAAGGTAAACTGCCGCAAGCAGGAACATCGTGAGCAACATCCTTCCTTCAAGTCCAATATCCCGTTTCCATTTTACCATAAGAGACCCCTTTATACAATGCTAACTTTCATGTATGCTTTCATCTTTTATTAAAGGAACTTAAGCAAATATAGTTTCTTATTGCAGCAAGAGGAAGCTGTAAATGCAGAAACCAGCCATACCACAGCAATATACTATTTATACTAGAAGAGCGTTAGTGGGGATACTTTTTTGTGACTTTATCACAATTGATAAAATCATTCACTGAACACGTTAGTAGTATACACCGTAAAATCTACCTTTGAATTATGAGAATACAGCCATGTCTCTGAGCAATATAATCATAAAAGGCGCGAAGGAACATAATCTTAAAGAACTTGACCTGACACTTCCACGTGATAAACTGATAGTGATCACCGGACTCAGTGGCTCAGGAAAATCGTCACTTGCTTTTGATACGATCTACGCCGAAGGGCAGAGAAGATATGTGGAATCGCTTTCGGCATATGCCCGGCAGTTCCTGGGGCTTATGGAAAAACCCGATGTCGAATACATCGAAGGTCTGTCACCTGCAATATCAATAGAGCAGAAGACCACAAGTAAGAACCCGAGATCCACAGTGGGGACCGTTACCGAGATCTATGACTATCTCAGGCTGCTCTATGCAAGGATAGGTATCAGACACTGTCCCGAATGTGACCGCATAATCGAGACTCAGAGCGTTGACCAGATAATCGACAGTATAATGAAACTTCCCGAGGGTACGAAGATACACGTGATTGCACCTGTTGTCAGGGAAAGGAAAGGAGAATACAGGAAGCTGTTAGCTGACCTGCTGGCAGAAGGTTTCACACGTGCACGCATCGACGGGGAAGTGTACACACTTGAGGAAGCACAGGATATAGAACTGGAACGCTATGTCAAGCACAATATAGAGATACTTGTGGACAGGCTTGTGATAAAAGAGGGCGTCGAGGAGCGACTTGCTGACTCCGTTGAAGCCGCACTTGAGAAGAGCGGCGGTACCCTGACAGTACAGGTACTTGAAGGGGAAGAGCTGACCTTCAGCGAGAATCTTGCATGCTCCGAGTGTGGCATCGGTTTTGAGGAAATGGAACCCGCCGCATTCTCATTCAACAGCCCGCAGGGAGCATGTCCGGAGTGTCACGGACTCGGAACCTCCATGGAATTCGATCCGGACCTGATAGTTCCTGACAGGACACTTACACTGCGTGAAGGGGCAGTTGAGCCCTGGAGCGGAAAGAGCAAGGACGGCTACCACATGCAATCCCTGGAATCACTTGCAAACCACATGGGATTCTCTATAGATGTGCCATTCCAGGACCTTGATCCTGAAGTACAGGAAATAATATTCTATGGCAGTGACAAACGCATACCATTCGTACACAAAGGCAGGAACGGTGGCATGTGGAGACATACCGGCAGGTTCAAGGGAGTTATCGCAAACCTGTCCAAGATATTCGAGAAAACCGAATCCGAAAGCAGTAAGGACAGGATGCGACGATATATCAGTACAAAACCCTGCCCTGTATGTGACGGGAACAGACTCAAACCTGTCAGCCTTGCTGTCAGGGTTAACGGTTCCAACATTATCGAAGTCACGAAAATGTCGGTTGAAGAAAGTCTGCATTTCTTCCAGCTGACCGAGACAAAACTTGATGAGCGTGAGTACACCATTGCACGCCTCATAATGAAAGAGATAAAATCAAGACTGGGTTTCCTTATGGACGTTGGGCTTGATTACCTCAGCCTTAGCAGATCGGCTGCAACACTTTCAGGAGGCGAGGCCCAGCGTATCAGGCTTGCGACCCAGATCGGCTCAAGTCTTATGGGTGTACTGTATATTCTGGACGAGCCAAGCATCGGCCTGCACCAGAGAGACAATCTGCGACTCATCAATACCCTGAAACATCTCAGGGATATAGGCAATACCGTGCTTGTGGTGGAACACGATGAAGAGACCATCTGCAGCTCGGACCATGTTGTGGACATGGGACCCGGAGCCGGTATCCACGGCGGGGATATAGTTGCCGAAGGTACCCCGAATGAGATAAAAACCAATTCTG
>JAALLO010000190.1_pt1 | contig 15407 bp, 9 predicted proteins | sample 7245941 | NCBI WGS metagenome assembly JAALLO01 (sample SAMN13049198, study PRJNA578106) | oil field metagenome | isolation source: filtered produced water from oil reservoir A2 | place: USA:offshore Texas | collected 2016 | reverse complement strand
TCAAAAAGCTTTATGGCAAGGGACTTCTGGAACTGGGAGAAAGTCCAGAACATGTATGAGAAACTGTTAAGAGGTGAATCATCTGCCATATTCGTAGGGACAGAGATATGGCGATGTATATCAGTTGAGTTGTGGATGAGACTGTTCATCGAAAGACAGGAGTTTATGAGTAAATAAAACTCCTGGGTTTCTGGCAAAAGGGGTTTTGTCAGGACTTATAAAGGGGAGAATGATCGCATGTGTGGGATTACAGGATTTAACTGGAAAGATGAGCGGCTGCTTGGGAGGATGTGCGAAGCTATAAAGCACAGAGGGCCTGATGATGGGGGGACGTATGTGGATGATAAAGTCTCTCTCGGACACAGGAGACTGTCCATACTCGACCTGTCGGAAAAGGGTCACCAGCCGATGTTCAATGAAGACGGGACTATAGTCCTGATATATAACGGGGAAATATACAATTTTCTTGAACTCAGAGAGGAGTTCATAGAAAAAGGTCGGAAATTTAAAAGTGATACGGACACCGAAGTCGTACTTCATGCTTATGAGGAATACGGGACAGACTGTGTGCAGCACTTTAACGGCATGTGGGCATTCTGCATCTATGATAAGACAAAGAATATGCTTTTTTTGAGCAGGGATAGGTTCGGAATAAAACCCCTGTACTACCATTATGACGGAGATAAGTTCATATTCTCATCCGAGATCAAGGCACTGCTTGAGCACGACTTGCCCAGAGAGGAGAATCGAAGTATAGTTTTCGATTACCTGTACTTCAATCTGACAGATCACTGTGAAGATACTTTTTTCAAGGGAATTAAAAGGCTTATGCCGGGTCATAACATGATATTCGACCTCTCCTCCGGGAAAATAGATATCGAGAAATATTATGATGTTCAGTCCAGGTTTGTAAAAGAGGAGGGGGATCACCAGAAGGTAAAGGAACTTTTCACAGATTCTGTCAGAAAGCGACTTATTGCCGATGTTCCGGTTGGAAGTTGCCTGAGTGGAGGAATTGATTCCTCATCGGTGGTCGTTACAATGCGAAAAGTAGATCCCGATGCTCAGATCAAAACATTTTCCCTGCGCTTTCCGGGCGATTCCATCGATGAAGGAGAGTACCAGCAGCAGATAAATGAAATGGTCAACTCGATGAATTTTTGTGTCACACCCGATACATCAGATCTTATGAACGATCTTCAGGAACTTTTCCTGACCCAGGAAGAGCCGTTCAGCGGAACAAGTGTCTACGGCCAATATCGTGTAATGAAACTTGCCCGTGATAACGGGATGAAAGTACTTCTGGACGGCCAGGGGGCTGATGAAGTACTTGCGGGTTATCACTATTTTCACGGATACTATTACTATGAGCTGCTAAAAAGGCTCAACCTTTCCCTTTTATTGAAGGAAGCAAACGGTTGTTATGATAAATCCAGATCCTTTGCACCAATGATCTATCTCTTGCTGCGCATGACACCTTCAGGCATCAAGAGACTTATTTACAAGAATCGTAAGGTTCCGTTCCTGACCCCGGATTTCATTTCTGAGAATGAAGGAAGAAAAGACAAGAGGTGGGATATTTATACGTTAAATGAAGCACTTTACAGCAGTCTCGACACATACTCGCTGCCTCATCTGCTCAGATTCGAGGATAAGAACTCCATGCGATTCTCAATAGAATCAAGGGTGCCTTTCCTTGATTACAGGTTCGTTGAATATATGTTCTCCATGCCGCCCGGACAGAAGATACATGACGGGACAACGAAATATGCTTTCAGAAAAGCAATGGAAGGAGAAGTACCATCCAGCATACTTACAAGACATGATAAAATAGGTTTTGCAACGCCTGAAGAGAAATGGATGAAGGATGAAACTGTAAGGGAAATGATACAGGAGGTCATCGACTCGGAGAGTTTCCGGAAAAGAGAGTTCTGGGACTGGAAGATGGTAAAATCAATGTATGAAAAATTACTTGAAGGCAAGTCCTCCAGCATTTTCGTAGGTACGGATATCTGGCGATGCATATCCATGGAATTGTGGATGCGTCTGTTTATTGACCGAGAGAATATTACTGCAGAATAAGGGTTCTTAGACCCTTAGCATTTTTTTAGATCAGAAGATCAGATACTTTTGTTTTTCTTATAGATATTGAAGAATGCCCATTCTGCCGCTTTACCGATCATATCTTTTTTCACCAGCCGGTATTTTACGTGCAGTGAAGGGTTGAACTTGGCCTTGAATGCCGCAATATTTGGAACATCGGCTCCCCCAAGCTCGAGCACATTGTAATTATTATACTGCCCCTTTTTGATCAGCTCCCAGTATAAGAACTCGTTAACAGGAACATTGACATCCGGTTTTACATTGCCCAGCCACATGCTCATCCTCTTGTACTCTGCAGTCATCAAGCCGCCCAGTGTATTATATTCTCCGTCCATGATGTAGTACAGCTTAATATCCTCAGGATACAGGTCAAGTGCCTCTTCAAGATACTCTTTGCCGGCAACAGGGAATTTAAGCCCCTGTTCCCTGTAACGTTCAACCGAACTGTCATAGAACATGGAGACGTCATCACTCTCCACCAGCTCAAGGTTATAGCTGTCAATTTTTTTGATTGCACTTTTCCGGGATGAGCTAAAGCTTTTCAGGATATCGCCCAGGGGTCTTTCCAGATCGATCATAAAGATAGTCATAGGATCAATGGCAAAGCCATGCCACTTGAACGGCCGCACATCATAGAACATGGGAGTCAGCACAATCGAAACATAATTTGCATTCATGCTATCGATCTTCTCTGAAAACAGCTTACCCATCTCGTACATGCGCTGACTTTTCTTACTCAGGTTCATGACATCGCATCTGGGACTTATAACAAAACCAAGACAGGGAATCGCTGTCCCGGGAGGAGGAGAAAAAACCATCCTTATCCCATTCATCTTTTTCAAAAAAAGGGGTATGATACATATCAGTTCTTCCGTTATGTACACACCCAGGGGATGCAGCTCACTGCCGGTATGCTTTTCAACGGTCCGCAGAAAATCCCATTTATGGAATACGGTCCCGTAAGGACTCTCATCTATAAACCGGTCCCAGAGCTCCGGGTCATCGATAGCTGATATATGAATACTCTCCCCTCCCACAGATCAGATATATATATCCTGATATAGCGGATACAGTCAGAACTTGCTCTTCTTACAGACATTCAGGTAAGTCCATTCAGCCATTTTCCCAACAAGGTCTTTCTTGAATATCCTGTAATTGGTCTCGATAGCCGGATTGAACTGGGATTTGAAAGCACAGAGACGTGGAATGTCCGCTCCGCCAAGTTCGAGAAGTGGAAAATTCTCCTCTTTACCCTTCTTTATAAACTCCCAGTACATGAACTCGTTTACAGGAGCCTTTGTTTCCGGTTTCACACTGCCGATCCACAGGGTGACACGCCTGTGCTCGGTAGTCATAACCGCCCCCACAGTATTGTCATCCTGATCCTTAATGTAGTATATCTTGATCTGATCAGGATAGTATCGCCGCAGCTCAGTGACATACTCTTTGCTGGTAATCGGAAACTTCAGACCCTGCTCTTCATATCTCTCAACTGACAGATCGAACAACAGAGATACGTCGTCGTCTTCAACGAGATACATGCCATCATGCTTTTTCTTTTTGATGATCTTTCTCTTTGAAACATTGAAATCGTTGAGTATATCCTCAAGAGGCTTATCCAGATCGATCACGAATGTATACAGAGGATCTATCATGAAGCCGTTCCACTTGAAAGGCCTTATGTCATTGAATGAAGGTGTCAGTAGAATGGAGACATAGTTAGCACCCAGACGATCGATCTCCTCTGCGAACAACTCCCCTATTTCATACATCCTCTGCCCTCTTTTACTCTGTTTCATGGCATCGAGCCGGTCACTCACCACAAATCCGAGATAAGGTATTCCGGTCTGCGGAGGAGGAGAAAAGACAAGCTTTACCCCATGAATGCTCCTGAAGAAAAGGGGTATCACACAGATCAGTTCTTCTGTTATGTACATACCAAGTGGATATAATGTGTATCCCGTGTGCTTTTCTACCGTATGTAAAAAGTCCCACCTGTGGAAAATAGTTCCGTAAGGGCTCTCTTCAACAAATGTATCCCACTCCTGTGGGTCATGGATAGTTGATATATGTATTGTTCCACCACCTGTAAATATCTTCACCACTTGTTATCCAAGCATTCTTCTGATTGCAGTAATCAAGTATCTTAATGTAAAGATTCTTCCAGTCCTTCCTGAAAGGTGTACTAAAGGAACTATTGTGCCATAACAATGTGATTATACCGTTATACTGCTCTCCGGTATCCAGTATTCCCTTTATAAGTTCCCATGCGTCTTTAAAAGACGCAGTACAATTAAAGAGTGCAGCGTCCATTACAACAAGGGGAATCTCCAGGATGTCCAGTTCTTTGCTACCCCTGACATCAAAGGGCCTGAATGGATGACACAGCCCGTTCCTGAACCCCACCGCATTGTTGAATCCCAGTGTGCTGTCATATCTGAACCCTGCCTTTGACAGGATCTCCCAGGAATCTGTCATTTTAAAACGCAAATAATGATTCCTGAAACCTATCACTTTCTTACCAAGAACGTTTTCCAGTTTTTGCTTTTCTTCTGCGAGTTTATCATAACTTGCGTATGAAAAATAGCCACCATGCAGTCCTACCTCACATCCCCTGTCTACTATCTCCCCCATATAGCTTTCAGCATCCTCGATATTATATCTGAACCTGCGTGGGTCCTTTTCAGCGGTCAGGAAATAAAACGAGGATTTTGCCCCGTAACTTTCCTCGATGTCCATTATTTCCCTGAAGTTAAGATAAGGCGAACTATTCTTACCATTGAGCCTCCATAACGCATGTTTTTTCAACTGACCCAGGTTCGCACCTTTAACAGAATGCAATACCGAGAGCAGAGTATGCGGCAGGGGAGGATATATGTCATCAACATCATGTGTCAGACATACGGCGAATTTCTTCTCCTCCGGCAGGACCACTTCAAACCCGCTGTCTATTAAAGAGCGGGATACTTCAGGAGACAGGACATCACTGAGCTGACAACGATCATAATCGAAGAAACTGTCAACACTCGAGTGCATCATTAAGTCTTCGTCCTTGCCGATGAACTTAGACCAGATATCCGGATTCTGCCTTATTGATTCATACATGACAACACCCGAAGTTACTCTTCAGACGAATTCAGTATTGAATAATTAAGGTGCCAGGAGCTTTTTTTTTGCTTTGAATTACATTCAATAATATGCCCCATTATGAATTCATTAACATCAATCTTGTCCGCCATCAATTTATCCCGCTTTTTTCCCCACTTCTGTTTGGAATCAGGATCATTCAGAATATCGATCGCCTTTTGGAGAGCCTGTTCTGAATCATTATAGCAATGAAGCATTTCGTATTCTGTCTCCAGTTCAGTAAAGTTGCCCATGGTCCCCACAAGGGATGAAACATAAACCGCAGGCGTACCGAGTAGCGCACTTTCCACAGCAGTGGTTCCACCATCACCAAGGTACAGACTCGCATGATAGAGAAGATCATGCAGCTTTTCAGGACTTACTGAGATCCTGTATTTCTCCAGACCACCGTTTAATTCCTGCTCCGACGTGATGAAGACCTTTCCAAACTTTTCCAGTTCCTGAACCAGTTCAAGCTTATTTGTTATACCGTGCTGACCGATATCATGACTTGCACCCCATGAAACGAACCTGAGCACTATTATTCGGTCATCCTCACTCAGATCGTAGTCCGACAAAAAGTCAGGATCAGGCTCAAAGTATTCCGGGGAAAGGTAAGCAAGCTCATGATAACCTTTGTATCGTATCTGTTTATTTCCCAGATCCTGTGCATAGCAGGAAGGTGTGAATACCTTATCTGCAAAAGGAAGCGTTACGTAGTTTGCCAGTTTTGCATGTTCGGTATCCGTAAATATGAATGATTCCTTTCCCATCAGCCATGCCACATGAGCGACACATGGATTCAGGACACCTATCATGATATCCGGATCGAACTTTTTCGCAACCTTGAGTAACCTAACATCCCTTGAAACCCATTCACGAATTAAGCTGCCTTTTCCGGATCCGATCTTGCTCAGAATCTCATACGGAATACCGCATGATTCAAGCAGACTTACAGTAACATCTTTATCCCTGGCAGTGACGAGCACCTGATGCCCATTTTCTTCCAACCCCAACACTATGTTCTTGAAGAAATGGACATGCCCAGGATGTCCTATATCAATGAGAACTCTCATTTAACCCCCTTTAACTATTACAACTAACTCCTATTTAATCATTTTTGAATAGTACAACTTGAACATTAATTTTTAAATTAAACAGGCAAATCTCCGTTAACTTGAGAATCATTTTTAACGAATAAGTTACCTATAGTAGATTGTTCATAATATCAGGGATGCGGGGGCAAAAATGAATCGAACGAAGATAGGGTTACCACTATTGATTTTACTAATAGTCATAATGCTGTACTTTGCATACACTTACGGCATCGTGGAAGAAGAAAAGGAAATTGATATAGAAGAAGAGATCGAAACGGTACCCGACATTATCATAGAGCAAAGGGGAGCTCAGACATATGCCATTGAAAACGAAACTCAGGCTGTCATTTACCAGGGAGATGACACAAGTGCTATCCGGGCTGCGGTAAAATCCATAAGCCAGGGTACGATCCTTGTCCGCGAGGGAACTTACACCATCACATCACCCATAGTAGTAGGATCGAATACACAACTGATCGGTGATAACAGTATTCTTACGGGTCATCGTATCTTCAGAGTATATGATGCATCCAATGTGAGGATAGCAGGTTTTGAATTCCGGGGGCCTGGAGAGGAATATGTAAGACATACGGGAAGTTACGGCCTGGTGCAGGTAGCACACAGTAATAACCTACTTATTGAAGATAATACATTCTCGAAATTCAGTAATTATGGTATTTATCTTTCAACGCGTTCAACTTCCGATTATAACGAGGAAATAAGCATAAGGAACAACCAGTTCCTTGACTACGGATATTGCGGAGTGATGGTTGGCAAACAGGCCAGCTCGATCTACATAGAAGATAATCTTTTCAGGGACATCAATACACTGAAACTTAACACCAATTCATACGGAACAGCCGTTGCCAAGGGAAGTAACGAGTACAGATATTCTGAATACATCTATATCCGGAACAACATTATTGAGAACAATCCCATGTGGGAAGGTATAGACAGTCACGGATCCAATCATCTCTACATAGAAAATAACAGGATCATTGATTGCAGGATACCCATTTCTGTTTCACATATCACGGAAGATAACATCTATCCGGAGTCACTGCACGATGTCAGTATTACGGGCAACTACATAGATGGGAATCTGGACGCTGCAAAACAGGATTCAGGAATCTATGTGATCGGAGGCCGCAACGGTGGCGAGACACCATACATCAATGTTACCCTGAAAGACAATGTCATAAAAGAAGTGAACAACTGGCTGTATGGTGATGACGGCGCAATAGTGCTGCAGAATGTTGACAAGGCACTGATCTACAATAACAGCATCTCTGATGTCGGCGGAACAGGCATTAATCTTGAAAATGCCAACAATGTACTTGTACAGAAGAACCAGATCAAGGACCTTGTAACGATATCCGAACCAAGAAGCGCCATCAGTGTATCACATGTCACAAAGGACTATGAAATCGATATAGAGGATAATTTTGTAGACCTTTCCGCTGATTGTAAAATACACTTCGAGGCTTCACCTGAAGTTTCCGAAAAAGAGGTGTGTATTGTTGACCTGTCTGATTTTTCCCTGTCTGATATTGACACAGGCGCTCAGAATATCCTGATCTAAAAAGATCGTACAGTACCCTGATCGCAAAAACTTTTATTTTTTATTTATCAGGCAATAGTGATGACCTAGAAAAATATCATTTAAAACATAGTCCCGAGTAAAAAATATAATACTGTAACAACAGTCATACATTAAAACACAAGTAACTAAAGGCTCTTGAATCTGTTATAGTCCAACTTCATTCTTTTTTTAATTCTGATAGCTTATATATAGTTTAAAGTATATTTGAAAAAAGTCTGTCACAATATGTGATGAATTGCATAATATAATTCATGAAAAAAGAAGTTTTATGAAAATATATTCATAAATAACTCTCTGGAAGAATATTATTGGAGCAGCAGAACATGTTTTGGCGGATTGACCTGGATTACTAGAAAAAAACTTTTAATGAAAAACACGAGTTGAGAAGGTCAAAAAATGGATGCAAGAAAAACGATAGGCCTATTAATGGTTTTTCTGGTCCTTGGCTTAAGCCTTGGACCAGTAATTGCTTCAGCGGCAGATACCAATGCCGATGAAGTAATGAACTACACAGTGCGCGTTTCAAAAGACTCCGGTACAGTACTTGTTCAGACAGGTGAAGGAGGGGTAATATACCAGGGAACCAGCGATGTGGGAGCCATTAAGGCAGCAGTCAATGCCATTGACAGTGGCACTATCCTGATAGACTCAGGAACCTATATGATCAGCTCACCTGTGTCATTGAAGTCCAACATAGAGGTGGTCGGAAATAATGCTGTGCTTAAGGGTTACAGGATATTCTCCATAAGCAGTGCGACAAACGTCAAGGTCAGTGGACTTGAGTTCACAGGACCCGATGCGCTGTACGGATCCGTGGCAAGCAGTTCCGGTCTCATCAATATCGTGAACAGCAAGAACATTCTCATAGAAGATAACACATTCCGAAACTTCAGGGATTATGGTGTGAATGTGGCTGTAAGTTCCACATCCCACAGCAATGAAAACATAACCATCAGTCACAATGAATTCCTTGACTATGGTTACTGTGGTGTGATGATATGGAAACAGTCCAACTACATATATGTAGAGGACAACACATTCAAGAACATCAATACCCGGGCCGTGAATGGCAATGCCTATGGGATAGCTATTGCCAAAGGAAGTAACTCTTACAAACATTCTGAATATATCTATATCAGGCACAACTGGATAGAGAACAGTCCCATATGGGAAGGTATCGACAGCCATGGTGCAAACCATGTCTATATCCAGAACAATACGGTTCTGAACTGTAAGGTGCCGATTGCCGTTTCCTACCAGACAAATGAGGGAAGTTATCCCTTACCGGTCCATGACATTGTCATTACAGGTAACTATGTCAAAGGGAACATGGACTCCCCTTACAAACAGCACTCGGGAATACATGTTCTGGGCGCGCGTAACTATGCGCAGCCATACACGAACATAAACGTCTCAGGCAACACAATCGTGGATGTCAACAGCTGGCTAGTGTCAGATGACGGAGCCATAGTACTAAGAGACGTTAACGGAGGCATCGTTGACAATAACCTGATCACCGGTGTAGGAGGAACAGGGATCAATCTGTTGAACGCCGATAATCTGGTCGTTCAGAACAACGACATACAGAGTCTCAAGCAGATCTCAGGCTACACAAAGGGTATAGAGATGTCAGCAGTCAGGAAAAGTTTCAGCACAACTATCAGGGATAACAAGTTCGGCAGCTCTGTGGATTACCACGGATATGCTAATTCAGGTAATACGTATTATACTACCCTGATAAATGAGGAACGTTCAGAGTTCGGAGGTTCACTGAGCCTCAACGTGCAGACTGCCCCCACACCTGCTGAATCAAGTGTCAATCCACCACTCACCCCACCCGAACCCCGCACGTCAGACAACACAGACGGACCCGTTTTTGAACCAATAAGCGGTAGCCCCGGAATAAGTGATTCAAATATCAGCATATCCAGGGAAGCAGGCTCCACAGTCGTTAAAACAGGCAATGGCGAGGAGATATACAATGGCAGCAGTGATGATGTTGCTGTAAGTGCTGCCATAAGAGCTGTAGAGCAGGGAACCGTTACCTTCAGGGAAGGCACGTATGTACTCAGCTCGGCTGTGTCACTTAAATCCAATGTAGAACTGATCGGAGAGAATGCCACCCTGGAAGGATATAACATATTCCGGCTGAACGACGTATCCAATGTAACAATCAAAGGATTCACATTCAGCGGTCCCGAGGAGCAGTATTCGGCACGTGCCAGCAGCACAGGTCTAATTGATATCGTTAACAGTGAGGACTGTCTGATCGAAGATAATGTCTTCAGCAATTTCAGGGACAACGGTGTAAACCTCTTAACGACCTCTGTATCCGACCACAACAGGCAGATAACAATCAGGAACAATGAATTCCTGGACTTTGGTTATACCGGTGTTATGATTGGAAAACAGGCAGAGAATATAGTTATCGAGGAAAACACATTCATAAACATTGATGTCAATAATCTGAACGTGCACTCCTTTGCTATTGCTGTTGCCAGGGCAGGCAGTGAATACCAGTACTCCGAATACATCTACATCAGGAACAACACTATCGAGAACAACCCCGGATGGGAAGGTATCGATAGCCATGGCGCCAACTACCTCTTTATTGAGAACAACGAGATAACGGATGTAAAGATACCGATATCAATTGGCCAGATCAATGAAGACGACAGGTACCCGGTACCGGTACATACCCTGAACATTGAAGGGAACATGATCCTTGGCAATTTCTCTGCAGAGAGTGAATATCCGGCCATCAAGGTATTCGGCGGTAATAACAGCGATGATACTGTCAGCAAGCCCTACCTTAGAGCAACAATCTCAGCTAACACGATCTCTGACAGAAATAACTGGCTGTCAGAAGATAATGCTGTCGTATTGCAGAATGTGCCGGATGCTGTGATCGATAACAATACCGTATCCTCAGATGCTGGTCCGGAAACTCCCGGTGAAGTTGCAGATCCCGTAGAATATATGAGCGAGACAATTCCTGACGAAGCCCCTGTGGCCGTACTGGGAATTTTATCCGCACCTTCTGAAAACGGTCTTGAGCTCGATGGCAGTGGTTCAATAGATGATACAGGCATAGCTTCATATTCCTGGGACTTTGATTCCTCAGACGGAATTCAGGAAGATGCAAGCGGAGAAATTGTATCCCATGTATTCCCCGGAGCAGGCAGATATGTGGTCACATTAACGGTTACTGATACCCAGGGACAGCAAGACACAGATACACTGAACGTAGTATTTAATTGAAAACAATGGTTGACGGGCTTATTGTCCTTCGACCCACTTTTTTTATCAACTGGAGCAAGAGGAACACCGGATTCATGCTCACATTAAATCTTCGATTTAAGGAGAATTTTATTTTTTGAAAATGAAAATTTCCCATTTCAAAACAATGGGCAACCTGCATTGTAATACTAAGTATCAAAAATTACCAGGTGAAACTTGCAAGTATTGCTTCTATGGCTTGGAAAGTCGAAAAGCATAGAAGATATTGAAAGTGCTCCAATCCTGATAATTTTTCGTTTTTACTCCCTTACAAAAATTCCATAACTTCCATTGTTCGAAATGATCTTTGCCGGAACCCCGACAGCTACCGAATAATCAGGCAGACCCTTGGTGACAACGGCATTTGCTCCAATTGCACAGTGATTACCAATATTGATCTTTCCAATAATTTTTGCTCCGGCTCCTACAAATACATTGTCACCAATGCTAGGATAGCCGTATTTATCTCCCCTTCCGCTCCCTCCAACTGTCACACCCTGTCTGATGGAAAAATTTTTCCCGATCCTGGCATGACTTCCAATCACAATACAACCCATATGTGCGATATACAAACCTTTTTCGATTTCAGCACGTTCTGAAATCTGAATCGATGTCAACAGTTCAGTAAGCCTTTTAAGCACAAAGTATGTCGGAAACAAGAGAATTCTTATGGCTTTTGTTTTTATGTGTATTATAAAATTACCATAACGATATATTATTACTGCCCATGTTGCTGGAAAAGCGAGGATAAGCAGAGGAATTGCAAGTTTTGATAGTCCCTTTGTGTATGCCCACCTATCTAAATCGTATAGTAACTTCATTTTATTATTCTCCGAGAGATTTCATAAATTTAAGTTACATTACACATAAGTTAATTAACCACACATAGAATCCTATGTCAAGACATTATTTTTAAATATTCCTACAGAAGCTGATATTTATTCTGTGTGTGTAAGATTATAGTTTCCTCAAAGATAGAGAATGAAAATTTATCGATTGTAGAATATTTCATGACAGAGACAAAATCGAATACAGACAAAAACACCCATGAGTGATATTGTTACTCAGTTAATCCATGTAATATGTAACTGCGACAGTGATTGCAGGAGCCTTAAAATAGCTTCAAAACGATCTAAAAGTAACTTAAAGCCTTTTTTAGACCTGCGAGAATATATATACTAGAGAGTATATTATCGAGGTGCTCGTCACAAAATATAGTTACCATCACTCGACCCCTGACGAAATAACGGACACTATCCCCAAGTGTCATGGCGTTTTTCTTCAAGAGGACAAGATCGGGTTATAACTTTGTTTTTGACAGCCTGACCTGAATAATCAAAAACGGATTATTAACACTCAATAGTTGAGAGGTCTAAAATGGTTAAAAGAAGAAAAACTACAAGCCTTTTAATGGTTTGTCTGGTCCTTGGCTTAAGCCTTGGGACAGCAATTGCTTCAGCGGCCGACACCACCGCCGATGAAGGATCAAACTACACAGTAAGCATTTCCAAAGACACCACCACAACATCTGTCCATACAAAGGACGGAGAGCTAATATACGAAGGAAATAACGACGTAGAAGCCATAAAGGCTGCAGTGAATGCTGTTGATGAAGGAAGCATCCTGATCAACTCCGGAACATATATGATCAGTTCAGCAATTGAACTGAAATCAAATATTGAACTGGTAGGCAAGGATGCAGTACTCAGAGGATACAGTATCTTCAACATAACAGATGCAACCAACGTTACAATAAGAGGATTTGAGTTCAGTGATCCGGACGAGGCATACCTTCCGGTTGTCGGCGATGTCGGACTCATTAAATTCGAGAACAGTAATAACTGTCTTATCGAAGACAATACATTCACCAATTTCAGAAGCTACGGTGTTTACCTTGATGTCAGTTCCCCATCCTACACCAATGAAGAGATCACAATAAGGAACAATGAGTTCCTGGATTTCGGATACGCTGGAGTTATGATCGGGAAGCAGTCCAGCAATGTCTATGTTGAGGACAACCTGTTCAAGGATATTAACACCAGAAAGATAAATGTCAACTCTTACGGTGTTGCAGTCGCCAAGGGAGGCAGCTCCTACAAGTATTCCGAATACATCTACATCAGGAACAATCACATAGAGAACAACCCCGTATGGGAAGGTATCGACAGTCACGGATCCAACAATATCTACATAGAGGATAATACAATCACTGACGTCAAGATACCTATCGCAGTTTCCCACAGTACAAGTGACGGAAGCTACCCTGAGACCCTGCACGATGTGAAGATCACAGGCAACCAGATACAGGGCTACACCAACGGACAGAAACAGGACTCCGGAATCTATGTGATAGGCGGACACGGAGGAGCTGTCCTTGAACCAATATCAAGGGTCATTGTCTCGGACAACACCATCCGTGATGTAAACAACTGGCTCATATCAGACGACGGAGCCATCGTTCTGCAGAGTGTGGAAAAGGCTGTCGTTGAGAACAATGATATTTCAGGAGTCGGCGGCACAGGTATTAACCTTGAAAATGCTGACAGTACTGTAGTAAAAGGTAACAGTATAAAAGATATGAAGCCCATCTCAGGCGCAACCCAGGGTCTGAAGATCATATCCGGCGGAAGTAACCTGGAATTTGAGAACAACAATTTCGATGAATCAGTAGAAGTCCCGGGAGTCTGATCCCCGGAGCTTCCGGTGAGTAAACGGCACATTCTCTGCCACCACCATGAAGTGCCGTACCACCATCAACAAAAATCAGACATGAGGTTGACGGATCACTTATATCCGTCAACCCTACCTCCTATTTTTATGCACTATCCTGAATCAATATAATATCAGATTCCTATATCCATCGACCTGTAGCATTCCTTCATGTCAAAGAGCATTGCAAAGAGGATCATCTGTATACCTGCTATTACCAGAAGTGTATCAATCAATGGAAGGCTTGACGGGACAGCCCATCCTGCAAGGCCCCCGACCAGGGTGTATGCTGACAGAAGCACACCCAGAGGCAAAAATATCATACCGAAAACGTAGAAGAAAACCAGAGGGTGGAAACTCTGAATAGAGTATTTTTCCTTGAGCCTCCAGAAAAAGTTCTTCAGCAGCATTACCGAAACTTTGGTCATGTACCTTCCATACTTTATGGTCGATTTCTCATCAGCATAGCGGGCAGGCATGGAAACATCAATTGTCCTGTACCCGAATGTATTGAGCTTTACCAGGATATCGTTACAGTAGCCGTAATATGTGTAAAGCTTATCGATCTCTATACCTGAAAGGGCTTTCTTTGATATTGCAGTATAACCGTTCTGTGGATCCATTATATGCCAGTATCCACTGCTGACCTTTGTGAGGAAAGTGAGCAGTGAATTACCAAACAGCCTCCAGGAGCTCATCCCCCCACGGAATTCCTCTGATTTTAAGCGGTTGCCCTTCGTATAATCGGCCTCGCCCCGGATAATAGGCATTATAAGATCCGGCATAAGTGCCGGGTTCATCTGGTTATCACCACCCATGACAACAGCAATATCCATATCTTCCTGAAGGGCTCTCTTATAGCCATGCAGGATCGCAGCCCCTACTCCCTGGTTTTCATCGTGTGTGATGACCGATAAACGAGGGTCCCTGATCGAGTTCAGTACCCCGGCAGTATCATCGGTACTTGCATCGTTGATGACATATATCCGGTCAACGTAGTCAGGGATGCCACCTACTGTTTTTGCTATCAGTTTCTCTTCATTGTAGGCAGGTACCACCACCCCTATCTTGTGATCGTACAGTTCGTCCTTGCTCTGTTCACGGACCTTACTGACATTGATCTCCTTTACTCTCATACCTGCATCTGCAAGATCCTTGACAAGAGAAAGTTCCATTGGCAGGGAATCCGGCTCGAATTTCATGAAATTTGCCGACTGGGAAGAGAATGCCGCATAACCGATATTGTCATATAGATACTGTACAAATTGCTGTCTTCCGATTTCTGAAACGCTTCCGTTACCATTACCGTTGCCATTATTGTTTGCTATCAATGACTGTATATCATAATCTGACCCAGCTTCAGGATAAGGACTGTATCCTACGACCGCATCGGCTTCGAGCCACATAACAGGGTCTATCATTTTAGGAATTTCTTCTGAATTATAGGATTTATTTGGATTAATTACAAGTACAGGGCCGTCCCCGAATTT
>JAALLO010000189.1_pt1 | contig 15475 bp, 11 predicted proteins | sample 7245941 | NCBI WGS metagenome assembly JAALLO01 (sample SAMN13049198, study PRJNA578106) | oil field metagenome | isolation source: filtered produced water from oil reservoir A2 | place: USA:offshore Texas | collected 2016 | reverse complement strand
CGCTGTCATATACAATTCTTGTAAATACGACTTCTCCCGCATCGTCGTCGTTGCTGTACCAGTCTGATGGGTCAATGTCAGTTACTTTCAACATTGTGCTAACGTCACCTAATGATGTAGCATTAAAATCGGAGTCGTCCACATCTTGTATGCTACCGCTGGCTAATTCACCTGTAACCTTAAGTTTGTCACTACCATTAATAAATCCTTTTGCATAGTCTGAGTCTGCAGCAGCTACAAGGGCAATATCTTCATTAGTAGCATTTAAAGTAAAAATATTTACATCGTCAGATTCAGCTTTTGCTGAAACTTTAACTACTGCACTTCCGTCTTCAACAACTCCTGTTTTGTATGCCATTGAACCTATTTTTGCAGCAACGTCAGCAGCTGAAACAACATCCATTACAGCAGCTCCTGAACCAACTACAATATCTACGTTTGGTGTTCCATCTTCTTTAATAGCATTTTTCATAAATCCTGCAACATCTCCTGATGTGGTTGCTGCCATTACACCACTTGCTAATGCGGAAGCTACCATAGCCCCTCCAACTGCAATTGCACCAATTTTCTTTAAACTCATAGCCATATATATTCACCCTTTGATTTTTTAGTTTTTATATTCAACCTTATTTTGACTTTTGACTTTTTAGTTCTTTCACGATAATACCTTCGACATTTTTGATATATATACCTTTCCATTTGAAACGGTTGTAACAATGGTTTCATGGCATTAAACCTTATATATTAATCTTAATCTAAGAAAGAACTATTTTAAGAAGATGTATTCAAAAACAAAAAAGTTGCAAATATTTGCAACTTTTTTAAATGGATTAAAATAAATATTTATAGATTTATATTGTCGGATATAACAAACTTAAATCTACTCCTAAAATATACCTACTCAACTTCGTTGAGTAGGTATCAGATTTGGGGATCGGAGTGAGCGAAGCGAACGAAGAGCTACAAAATCCCGAAGGGATTTTGTTCAATCCAACACCTCTCGACAAAAACCTTTGGTTTTTGTGAATCGACAAATTTCCTTGAAATTTGTCTCGATCAGCGAATCCCTTGGATTCGCTTCGACAGCAAATCGAGATTTGCTTCGATTTATAAAGGGGTTGGAGATATATATTAAAGTTTTTTTATCTAGTAATTCCAATGTTTTTTGCTGAGCTCTACCAACACATCAAATTTATATTTAAGTTATTCAATTTATCGAGCTCCGTAGTATTACCAATTAATTGAAAATATTTAATCCTCATTTTATATCTATTCATCCACGTAGTAGTATTCCCCAATTTCCTTTTGATGCAAATCTCTTTGGCTTCCTTCCTTGTTAACCCTTGGTCTTCCAGTATCTGGGTCCCTTCTAAATGTGATATTCATTTCTTTTAAAAACTTATTTGCTCCATCTCTTTTCTTCAGTGGGGCAGAACCTTCTCCCCAAATTCCTGGCTCACCACTAAATACTATAAATCTATCTGAAATGTAATCTTGGAATAATATATCGTGGTCAACTACAAGCATTGCAGCTTCTTTTTCGTCTGCCATTCTTCTGATAACTCTTGAAACACTTAAACGCTGTTCAACGTCTAAAAATGCCGAAGGTTCGTCTATAAGGTATATATCTGCATCCCTACTTAAGCATGCTGCAATGGCAACCCTTTGTAATTCCCCACCTGAGAGGTCTTTAATATTGAAATCCATTATCTTTTCTAAACTTAATGGTTTAATTATTTCTGATTTATAGAATGAAGTGTTTATGTTGGTTATAGACCTCAGTAAATCCTCAACTGTACCATCATAATCAGAGACTATGTACTGTGGTTTGTATGAAACTTTTACATCATCCCCTGAAATACTTCCTTCATCAGGCTCAACAACTTTTGCAAGCAGTTTAACAAATGTAGTTTTACCTATACCATTTGGACCAAGGATACCAACAACTTCTCCTTTATATATTTCTCCACCTTCTACAGTTAATTTGAAATCTCCCAAGGTCTTTGAAACTTTTGAATAGTTTAAAAGCAAAGGTCTGTTTGAATGGTCTATAGGTGGTCTCTTTTCAAATACGATTGGATTCTTTCTGAACCTTATGTTTTCTTCCTTTAAAAATCCATCCAAATACGTGTTTATACCTACCCTTGTTCCCCTTGGATGAGCTACAACCCCATAGGCTGAAGGGGTACCATATACAATATGAATATAATCTGAAAGATAGTCTAAAACAATTAAATCGTGTTCAACTGCAACGACCTTTTTATTTTCACCGATATCTCTTATAACTTTTGCAACATTGAACCTCTGCTTAACATCAAGCCATGATGTAGGTTCGTCAAAGTAGTAAATGTCTCCTTCTTTTAAACATGCAGCTGCAATTGCCACTCTCTGGAGCTCACCACCACTAAGTTGATCGAGCTCTCTGTCCAACAGTTTATTCAATTCCAACTTAGTTACTATTTCATCAAAGAGTCCTTTTTCATCTACCTTTTTTAATAAATCTCCTACTTTTCCCTTAACAACCTTTGGAAGAGCATCGATATACTGTGGTTTGTGAACAGGTTTAATTCCTTTGTTTCTCAATTCTTCAAAGTAACTCTGCAATTCAGTACCTGCAAAGTACTCCTTAACCTTATCGTAGGAAACCTCTTCATCCAACTTATTCAAGTTAGGTATCAATTCACCGCTTAAAATTTTCAATATTGTAGATTTACCTACACCGTTAGGACCTAATATACCAACTACACCATCTCTAGGAGTTATCAAACCATAAAGCCTGAACCTATTTTTACCATAGGAATGTACTATTTTATCATCTGTTAGTTCCTCAGGTAATCCAATAATATTGATAGCTTCAAATGGACATCTTTTAGTACAGATACCACATCCACCACAGAGCTCTTCTGAGATTATTGGTTTCCCAAGACTTTCATCCATAACTATAGTTTCTTCACCCATCCTAACTCCTGGACAGTACTTCATACATTCCAAAGAACACCTTCTTGGCTGACATCTGTCATAATCTAAAATAGCCAATCTCATTAACATCACCTTAATCAATTTTACACATCATCCAAATGTAAAGTTAAAAAAATAAAATTACTTTAATTCTTTTTGTTTAGCGTAGTTAACAAGCCCTCCTGCACTTAATATATCACACGCCAAACCTTTAGGAGCGCTACATTTGATTTTCTTAATTATTGTCCCTTCTGTATCTTCAATTTTTATTTCCTCGTTTTCTAAATCTATCTCGATAGTATATCCATCTTCAACGTGTTTTTTTATTCCTTTGCATACGATAGGGATTAAACCTATATTTATACAGTTTCTATAAAATATCCTTGCAAAACTCTCAGCTACAATGGCCTTAATTCCACAGTACTTAATGGAAATTGGTGCCTGTTCTCTTGAGCTCCCACATCCAAAGTTCTCTCCAGCCACTATTAAATCTCCTTCATTAACTCTTTTTGGGAAGTCTTCATCAATCCCTGCCATGCAATGTGAGGCGAGCTCATAAACATCTGTAGTTTTTAAATAAGCTCCTGGAATTATTGCATCTGTATCAACGTCATCTCCAAAAATATGAACCTTACCTTTTAATTTCATATTATCACCTTTTACGAGCGAAGCGAGTAAATTAGCAAATCTATGATTTGTGTATTTTACGAACGAAGTGAGTAAATCAGCAAATCCGAAGGATTTGTGCTTTTAAAAATATTAAACGAAAAACCGTTAATCCTATGCTATAATGTTTCGTCTATGCCATAAATATATGAAAACCGAAGTTTTCATAAGTTTCAGTTACTTGATAAAATAGGCCAATAACAAAATATAAAACGATATAGCTTAAATATTTCTTGTAATTTTTTGATGGGATGAACGTATTTCTTATTAGAATAATATATAATAATAAGTGACATATAAATAATCAATACATGTTGAAAAGCATATAATTTAAATATATTGCAACTTTTGCCAATATATAAATTTAATCCTTCATTTGGTGTTATCATGGATGTCCTTATAGACCTAAACTACAGCTCAGAAGAAAAATGCCTGTATTTGTACTTAATCAATGAAATGTGCCGACCCCTACAACACATCGAAGCAAATCCGAAGGATTTGCTGTCGAAGCGAATTTCAAAAAATTCGCTGACTCACGAAACCGAAGGTTTCGTCGAGACTTACGAAAACTCGAAGAGTTTTCGTCAAGTTTTAAAAGAAAAAGATTTTAAACCGTATTTTTATGTTGATGCAGATATAAATGATATAAAAAGTTTTTTAAAAGAAAAAGAACTTTCTGATCTTGTGGAAAACATGGAAATTGTAAAAAAAACTATTTTAAAGGATATTAACGACAGTATGGATAGGATAGTTGAAAAAGAATTGTGCAAAATAATCGTAAAATATCCAAAGGATGTTCCAAAACTTAGGGCCCTGAAGGAGATTGGGGTAATATACGAACACGACATACCATTTACAAAGCGATACCTAATTGACAGCGGCATAGTTCCAACTGCCTACTTTGATTTTAAAAATAAAAAAATAATTAATAACAATATACCAAAGTTAAAGGCAATTTCCTTTGACATGGAAGTTTATTGTGAAGGGGGAGAACCTGACCCAGAGAAGGATCCAATTTTAATGACTAGTTTTTGTTCAGATTTGAGAAAAGTTATAACATATAAATCCTTTGAACATGAATACGTCGAGCTCGTAGAGGATGAAAAGGAACTAATTAAAAAAACAATTGAAACACTTAGAAACTACGATATAATATACACATACAATGGGGATAACTTTGATTTTCCATATTTAAAGAAAAGGGCAAAATACCTTGGAATAGATGTTAATTTGGGAAAGTCCCCTTCAAATCAAGTTTGCGAAGAAAATAAACAACTTTATTATTCAATTAACAACGAGGACATAAAGATTTCAAAGGGTGGGATGCACTTAAGGAGCTACATACCAGGAAGGGTTCATATCGATCTATATCCCATCACAAGGAAACTTTTGAACTTAGCTAGATACAAGTTGGAGGATGTGACTTTCGAGCTCTTTGGAATAAATAAGTTGGAAGTTGGGCATTCAAATATAGCCCGCATCTGGAATGAAAAAAATGAAACCTTGGTGGAATACTCCTTTCAAGATGCATATTATACCTATAAAATTGGAGAATATTTCTTACCTTTAGAAATAATGTTTTCAAGAATCGTAAATCAGACGTTATTTGAAATAAGCAGAATGAGCAGTAGTCAGATGGTGGAATATCTTCTGTTAAAAAACTCATTTAAAAACAATTTTATAGCACCAAATAAACCTTCAAACAGAGAATATCTAAGAAGGATAAGAGAAAGGTATGAAGGGGGCTATGTAAAGGAACCTATAAAGGGGATTCACGACAGCATAGTTTCAATGGATTTCAAAAGCCTTTACCCGTCCATAATAATTAGCCATAACATAAGTCCAGATACCATCGATTGTAAGTGCTGCGAACATGAAGCTGAAAAAATACTTGGTCATTGGTTTTGTAAAAAAAGAATAGGTATTATTCCAAAAACATTAAAGGATTTAATTGAAAGGAGAAAGAAAATTAAAACGATTTTGAAATCCAAGCAGGATAAAATTTTATTGGATACGGAAAATCCGAAGGTTATGGATGAGGATACAAAATCTACCGACGAGTATTATGACCTACTGAATTACGAACAGAAATCTTTGAAGGTTTTGGCAAACTCAATCTATGGTTACTTAGCCTTTCCAAGGGCAAGATGGTACTCAAAGGAATGTGCAGAAGTCATAACATATCTTGGAAGAAACTACATTCAAAAAACCATGGATGAAGCTGAAAAATTTGGGTTTGAAGTAATATACGCAGACACCGATGGATTTTATTCAAAATTAAAAAATAACAATACGACCAAAAATAAAGATGAATTGATAAATAAAACCTATGAATTTTTAGAAATTATAAACCAAAAACTCCCGGAAAGTATGGAATTAGAGTTTGAGGGGTACTATAAAAGAGGCATATTTATCACAAAAAAAAGGTATGCATTAATTGATGAAAGGGATAAAATAACAATTAAAGGTTTGGAATTCGTTAGAAGGGATTGGTCTAACATTGCTAAAAAAACCCAAAGAAGAGTTTTAGAAACCTTACTCAAAGAAGGAGATGTTGAAAAAGCCAAAAAGGTAATTCAGGACGTTATAAACGATTTAAGAAATGGAAAAGTAGATAAAAAAGACTTGATAATATACACGCAGCTGACAAAGAATATAGACGAGTATAAAACCACATCACCACATGTTGAAGTTGCCAAAAAAATAATTAAAAAGAAAGGCAGGCTAAAAGTCGGAGACGTTCTAGAGTATATAATAACGAGTGGAAATAAATCAATAAGTGAAAGGGCTTTTTCACCTGAAGATGCAAAGGACTACGATATAAACTATTACATTGAAAATCAAGTTTTACCGCCTGTATTGAGAATCATGGAATCCTTAGGCATATCAAAAGATGAACTTAAAAACTTGGATAAACAGGTGACTTTGGATAGATTCTTTTAATAAAAATAAGGGATAAAATGAAGGTTAAAGCTTTAGAGGTTGGATTTAACGTATTTGCATATGGAGAATTGATGAAAGAAGAGAGATTAAAGGAGTTAATAAATAGGGTTCCAAAAATGAAAAAAGGAAAAGTTTTTGGATTTGAAAAGTTTTTTGATGATAGTATTGGTTACTACGGTGCAAGGGAAAAGAAAAACAAATTTATTGAAGGGATTATTTTATTTGGTATAACTGAGGATGAATTAAAAATATTTGATGATTACGAAGATGAAGGCATTTACTACATAAGGAGAGAAACAAGTGCCATTGATGAAGAAGGTAATGAATATTCTGTTTTTATATATTTAAGGAAGGAGGACTAGATACATATGAGCAACATGATTTTAATAGAAAACCTTTCATATGTGGTTGATAACGATTTAAAGACCTATAGAAACTGCGATATTTTAATAGAAAAAGTAGAAACTGATAACAAACCAAAAACAAATAAAACAATAGGCAAAAATCTTGTTGAGAAAAAAAATTTAAACAGAAAAGACCTTAAAATCATAGACGGAAGAAATAAATGTGCTATACCGGGATTGGTCAATACACACACCCATATTCCAATGACACTTTTAAGGGGAATTGCAGACGATATGATTTTACAGAATTGGCTAAATGAAAAGATATGGCCAAATGAAGCAAAATTAACTAAAGAAGATGTTTATTATGGCTCCATCTTAGGATGTCTAGAGATGCTAAGGTTTGGAGTTACGACATTTAATGAAATGTACTTTTTTTCAGAGGAGATTTTAAAGGCTACAAAAGAAATTGGATTAAAAGGAGTTATCGGCTTTCCAATAATCGATTTTGGAACACCTGAAAATAAAAGCCTTGATAAACTCTTAAAAATGGCAGAAGATTTTATTTCAAAGCATAATGATGAAAATCTAGTTAAACCTGCAATCGCACCACATGCTCCATACACTTGCTCAGATGAAACCTATTTAAAATGTAAGGAAATGGCTGACGATTACAATACCTTATTACATACTCATTTATCTGAAACAAGGTATGAAGTTGTTGAAATGGAAAATAATTTAAAAACCCGTCCAATAGAATATTTAGAAAAAATAGGGGTTTTGGATAAAAATGTTATAGGAGCTCACTGTGTATGGATTACAAAGGATGAAGTTAGAAAACTGGCAAAACATGATGCAAAAGTTTCCCACTGCCCAACAAGCAACATGAAGTTGGCAAGTGGTGGAGTTATGCCCCTTGTTGAAATGCTAAATGAAGGGGTAAATGTTTCTATTGGAACCGACGGTCCTGCAAGTAACAACAACTTAGATATCTTAGAGGAAATGAAAGTAACGGCATTACTACACAAAGCACATAGATGGGACCCAACAGTTGGGGACATAGATGCAGTTTTAAAAATGGCATTTAATAGCGACATACTAGGATCTGAAAACAACGATATCGTATTGATAGACCTTAATGCACCACATTTAAGACCTGTTAACAATATAAAATCCAATATTGTTTATTCTGCAAATGGTAATGATGTTGATACAGTTATAGTTGAGGGCAGTATTTTAATGGAAAACAAAAAATTTAAATTTGAAGATAAATTTTTAAATAAGGTATATGAAAATGTAGAAAAAATAAAAGAGAAGTTCAACTAAAATTTATAACTGTTAATTAATAAATATAGTATTATAGATATAATCCCGGTGAATATTCAATGAAAATAGACATGCATGTCCACACCATATCCTCCAAATGCTCCATAAATCCAATAAATATTTTAAGAAAAGTTTGTTTAAAAAAAGAAATCATACCAGTTATAGCAGACCACAACATACTAACAAAGGTGGATTTTGGAATTCCAGGGGAAGAAATTGCAACAGAGAGAGGCGAATTTATTGGAATGTTCTTAAACGAGCAGATAAACGAAAAGGATATTTTTGAGGCATTTGATAAAGTAAAGGAACAAGGAGGCCTTATCTATCTTCCCCATCCGTTTGATATAAAAAGGAAAAGATCTTTGTGTAAGTTTAATAATTTAAATGATCCCGAATTTACAAAGAAAATTGACATAGTTGAAATTTTTAACAGTAGATGTATTGACAACCAACCTAACGAACGGGCATACGAATATGCAAAGAAAAACAAAATGTTAATGGGAGTTGGAAGCGATTCTCATTTTCCATGGGAAATAGGAAATAGCTACATGATTATAGACGATTTTGATATTGACAATCCCAAAGAGTTTTTAAAAACTTTAAAGAAATCCAACAAATTAAACTACCATGGAAAGTTAGGAAATCCTTTAAACATGCTATTTTGTAGTAAGCTTTCTAAAAAAATTAAAAAATTAAAATGTGATTTTTTATGGAAGATATAAGCTGTTGTGATTCTGATAAATTTATTTCAAAAATTTCAGAAAGGTTGAAAATAAGCGAAGAAGATTTAAAAAAAGGCTTTATGAGAAAGATAATAACAACAGACGAGTATAAAGGCACCAAAATATTGTCATTCAAAAAGAAATTAAAACATATTGAAAGGGGCACCATCGTATTTTTAAATGATAATATTGAGTACATCATGGGTTATCCAAAAATTAGAAGAGCCATGACTTTGTATCCCACATTAAAAAAGTACTTTATAGATAAAATTGTTGTAGAGGAGAAGTTAGACGGTTATAACATTAGAATAGCCAATATAAATGATGAGGTAATTGCAATTACAAGGGGAGGAAAGATCTGCCCATTTACAACAAAAAAAGTTTCAAAATTTCTATCAAATAGTATAAAAATATTGGATGATTATCCTGATTTAATGCTTTGTGGGGAAATGGTAGGTTTAAACAATCCTTACGTATCCCACTACTATCCAGAAGTTGATAAAGAATTGAGTAATAACGAATACGAAAACTTAGGATTCTATATTTTTGACATAAGAAATAAAGAAACAAATAACCCACTTTCAATTAATGAAAAGGAAAAAATGCTTAAAAAGTATAATATTCCTTATGTAAAACCTCTTGGAATATTTGATAAAGAAGGAGCTCATGAAAAGGTTAGAGAATTAATTGAAACATTGAGCAATGAGCAAAGGGAGGGGGTAGTATTAAAAGATCCAGATATGGCTGTTGAACCTATAAAATACACTACCCACTATACTCAATGTAACGATTTATCAGTAGCATTTGAATATATGTATGACTTAGGAATTGACTTTATGTTTAGCAGGATCGTTAGGGAGGGGTATCAATCTTTTGAATTTGGAGAAAATGAAGAAGAAATGGAAAGAAGGGCACTTGACTTAGGAAAGTCTATACTGTATCCAATGGTCAACAGCATAAAAAAAGTTTCACAAGGCGGAACAATTTCAGAAGATTTTGAAATATTCATGGATAGTGAGGAAGATATAGCCGAGTTTGTAGCATATTTAAAGAAATTACATATTAATTTCACGATAAAGAATAAAGAAAAAATAGATAATGGGATTTATAAGGTAAAAATAGGTAGGATATACAGTTCAACAAATGACAGAATCAAGAGCCACTTAAACGGAAATCTCTGGTAACCATAACTATATATTGAATTAAATATTATTTAGATTAGTTATGTTTAAGATTGTTTAATAATTTATTATCTATATCAAAAGCAAAAACATCCAATGATGAGAGTCATCCCTGCTGATGCTGTATATGATGAGACCTGGGGTAACTGAGGATGTTTTTTTATTTATTTTGATGCAACTTTTTTGTAAATTAAATTTAAAAAAATAAAAAAGAAGATTTATTCAAGTTTTATTCAAGTTCTCCCATCATTTCTGAAAATGCATTTTTATATGCTTTAGATAGTTTTTTAACTTTTAATTTAATTATTTTTTCGCCATTTAGTTTTATTTTTAATTTTTCACCGTGGATTTTTCCAATAATGTATCCACCAGTTTCTTTTAAAACTTCTTCTGCGTTTTCTTCACTTACTGCAAGTATGATTCTTCCGGATGTTTCGGAGAATAGGAGGACATCTTCTCTTAAGTTGTTCTTGTTGTAATCCGCGAGCTCTAACTTTGCACCGATGTTGTTGCTTATGCACATTTTTGCAAGAGCTACGGCTAAACCACCTTTTGAACAGTCAACAGCTTCATTAATTAAACCTTTGTTTATTAACTCCACCACTTTTTCGTAAATCTGTTTTTCTTTCTCTAAATCCACTTTTGGAACTATTCCTTCTTCCGTATTATGAATTACTTTGTAGTACTCACTTCCGCCCATTTCATCCTTGGTTTCGTTTGTGATGATTAAAATATCCCCTTCTCCAGCTTTTTTAAATACTCCTGGAACTTTTTCAACATCCTCTATAACACCAACTATACTAATTGTAGGTGTTGGGTTAATTGGATAATCTTTTCCATCTATTACCGTTTCGTTGTAGAGACTTACGTTTCCACCTACAACAGGTATGTTGAAAAATTCTGCCCCATCTGCCAATCCTTTTACAGATTCTTTTAACTGCCAGAACCTTTCTGGTTTCTCCGGGTTTCCAAAGTTCAAGTTGTCAAGCATTCCTATAGGTTTTGCCCCAACTGTTGCCAAATTCCTGACGCTTTCACATACTGTGTTTAAGCTTCCTTCGTAAGGATTTAATTTACAGTACGTGGAGTTGCAGTCTGTTGTTATGGCTATTCCTTTAGGGTAACCATCTATTAACCTTAAAACTGCTGCATCTTTTCCTGGTTTTACCACAGTTCTCAACTGAACTTCGTGGTCGTACTGCTGGTATATCCATTCTTTTGAGTTAATATTTGGACTCTTCAACAACTTCAAAAGAACTTCGTTTAAGTCTTCAGGCATTTTTATTTCGTCTTTGTTGTCAGGGGTTTCTTTTAAATCTTCTTTTTCTTCCCTATCCAATAAAGTAGCTTCACAGAGAAGTTCAAGAGGTAAATCTACAACGGTTTCTCCATTCATCTTTGCAACTAGTTTTTTTGTATCAGTAGTTTTACCGATTACAGATGCTGGGAGCTCGTATTTTTCAAATATTTTAATTACTTCTTCCTCACTTCCTTCTTCAACAGCTACAAGCATTCTCTCCTGACTTTCTGAAACCATTATTTCATAAGGAGTCATTCCTTCTTCTCTTAAAATTACATTTTCTAAATAGAGCTCTGCCCCAACTCCTCCACTGTAACACATTTCAGAACATGATGAAGTTATACCTGCTGCCCCTAAATCCTTCATAGCTTTTATTTTTCCTGTTTTACATGCTTCTAATGTAGCATCTATCAAACATTTTTCAGTGAATGCGTCCCCAATTTGAACACTTGGTCTGTCTTCTTCACTTTCGCTTGTAAGGTCTTTTGAAGCAAAGGAAGCTCCTCCTATACCGTCTCTTCCAGTACTTCCAACCAATATTAAGGATAATCCTGGTTCTTTTGCACTTCCAGTTATTATCTCATCTTCGTTTACAAGTCCAATACATACAACGTTTACAAGGTTGTTGTAGTCGTAGGATTTATCAAATTCACATTCTCCACCAACTGTTGGGACCCCTATTCTGTTTCCGTAGTCCCCGATTCCCTTAACTACACCTTCAATTAACCATCTAACTTTGTCCTTTTCTTCACCTTCAATATCTCCAAATCTCAAAGCGTCCATTAATGCTATAGGTTTTGCATTCATTGAAATTATATCCCTAACAATTCCACCAACACCTGTAGCTGCACCGTTGTATGGGTCTATGTATGATGGGTGGTTGTGGCTTTCCATCGCCATTGCAATACATGTTTTACCATCTACTTTGATTATTGCAGCGTCGTCTCCTGGACCTACTACAATGTTTTGATTTTCCTTGATGGTTTTTCCAAACATTCTTAAAAGTTTTTTAGAGCTCCTATATGCACAGTGTTCACTCCAGAGGTTCTCAAACATTCCAACTTCAACATCATTTGGTTTTCTACCTAATTTTTCCTCAATATACTTTAAATCGTTTAGATCCATAGTGTTCCTCCAAAAATTTAAAATGATATTTGAATAATAACTTATGCATATTTAAATTTAATCAATATATTTAATGTGTTATTGCTTGGAAAGGCTACCTACTATAACATTGTCCTTTGTTCTCAGGATTCTAACTTTAACCGTTTTTCCTATAAGTTTATTTTCATTCTTATGGATAAAACCTTCGGTTTTGATACCTCCCTTTGGAGGACTTATTATCTGTATCAATCTATCTTTTGCAACCCCTATTACTTCTCCCTGGATTCTTCCGCCCATAACAACCTTTGCATTCACAACTTCGTTTATTTTAAATGGACATGGTAGTTTTTTTCTTCTATGGCTTCCAAAATCTTCAGATAATGAAACCCTGAGCTTAACGTTAATTCCTTTTTTCTCATATTCGTTTTCATAGGTTTTAAGTAAATCATAAAATTTTTTAAACTCCCAAATCCTCATTTTCTTTACTCGCCTTCCAAACTGGTATGTTAAACACAATTGAACCCCTAGGATAGGATTTTTCTTTTTTGTTAGCGGATTTATGATATTTTGAGGATTTTTACATTCTAAATCAACTGCATAATCAATTACTTTTTTAAATTCCCCATCGTTTACATTTGGCAGGAGTAATGGAGCTATTAAAAGATGGATTTTTGAATTCTTTATATATTCAGCCAATTCCAAGATTTTTTCGATTTTATAATCTCTTTTACCAGATAGCATCTTTGACATTCTCTCATCTAATGCATTGATGGATAGATTTATTCTATGCAATCCTGCCTCTTCTAATTCATCCACCAATTTATACGATAAATCCACACCATTGGATTGCATGGTCACGATTCCATTTCCCTCTTTGTTTATTTCATTTAAATCTTGAACTAAATCTGGTAACGGATGGTATAATGTAGGTTCTCCTTGACCGTCCAGGTGAGCTTCTATGTGTTTGTTGCCCTTGAACTCAACAATTTTTTTGTACTCTTCAACTAAATAATCTTTATCAACATAATAGTCGTTTTTTCGTGTTTTAGAATGTTTTCCTTCATCAACAGAACAGAATGGACAGTTTATGTTACATCCACTTAACCCTCTAACCTGTATAACGTTCGTACCCCTATCAATCAAACCAAAGGCAGTATGTCCTATTAATGGGATAGGTTGGAATATATAGTATGTTTTTCTACCTGTGGTTTTATTAACCAAATTTTGAGCTAGATTTAAAGAAATCGAATTCAATATACCTGACTTTATAGATTCAGCCTTTATTTTGGAGGGTTCAGAAATATTGCCCCCACTGAGCTCGTCATCAAACTCTTTTAGAATGATTTTTTCATCCAATAATTCCACATCATAGTTTAGGGGCACCTTACAGCAATAATTTTTATTTATTTCTAGCAATAACTCATTTTCAAGGGTATCAATATCGATACCTGTAATCATCTTAAACTGACTTAAATCCAGTGAAATATCTTGAAGATATGAACTATCCTTATGCCTATTTTCGTTTTTCATTTTTTTAGTTCTGTGTTTTTTCATGATAACCCACCATATGTGTATATATGTTTTATCAAACCATTATCAAAACTATGATAGTCAAATATTAATTATCAAACAACTATATTGTTTTACTGGTTATTGAACAGGTGATTGAACAAATTCCTATGAATTAGTTGAATAATCATAGGTTATTCAACTCTCAACAAAAACAAATGTTTTTGTGAGTCAGCAAATTCCTTTGGAATTTGCTTCGATCCCTGTAGCTTCGCTACAGTGGATGTAGCTCACCTTCGATTCTCTCAGGTGATTTAATGATAAAGGTTTTAGATGCTTCAGCTCTTATTCACGATTATAATCCAATAATTGAAGATGGTGAACACTACACTACAAACGGCATAATACAAGAGGTTGAATCAAAGAAAGATGTTGTTGCTTTAGCTTTAGAGTACGGAAAGTTAAAAGTACGTGAACCCCTTAATGAAAGTGTCGAAAAAGTAAGAGAAACTGCCGTAAAAACAGGAGATACTATATCCATACGTGATATTGAAGTACTTGCACTCACAATGGATCTAGGAGGTACACTTTATACTGATGACTATGGTATCCAAAATGTAGCTAAAAAATTACGTATTCCAACTAAACCTGTGATTACTGAAGGTATAAAGGGAAAGTTTGTCTGGAGAAAAATTTGCAAAGGCTGTAAAAAAATGTACCTAATAGACCATGACGAAGATATATGTGAAGTATGCGGCAGTGTTTTGGAAAGAAAAATGGTTAAAAATAGGTTAAATAACGTGAAAAATAACAAAGGTAAAAAGAAAGGTAAGAGGTAATCTAAGCAGTTATTGTTTCATTTTCTCTTTCTTTTTCCTTTTCGACTTTTTTCTCTTCTTCGGTTATAGTTTGTTCTTCAATTTCAACTTTTTCAGCTTTTTCAGGAGATTCGATAGATTTTTTTTCTTCATTTATTCTTCTAAAACTAATTCCCAACTCCCCTTCCAATTCAATAGATCCAACTTTAAATTTTACTATTTTTAAGTATTGTTTCAAATCCACCCTGATTATAAGCTCTTTATCGCTTAATGCGTTGATCATGCTTTCCAAATCGTCCATATTTTACCCCTAAACAGTTTTAAAATTCTATTTATTCTAATTTAATGTATGCATCCAATATTATTTATATTTTTTTGACAGTCAATTAAAAAATTAATATACATAATAGTTATTTAAATAATAATTTATAAATATTATATCAAAATTAAGATATATAATGAGATATTAAATATTTGGTGATACAATGGTTGTGAAAGTAGGAATTATCAAGTGTGGGAATATCGGGATGTCTCCAGTTGTAGACTTAGCATTGGATGAGAGGGCAGATAGAAAAGATATAGATGTTATAGTTTTAAGCAGTGG
>JAALLO010000188.1_pt1 | contig 15708 bp, 15 predicted proteins | sample 7245941 | NCBI WGS metagenome assembly JAALLO01 (sample SAMN13049198, study PRJNA578106) | oil field metagenome | isolation source: filtered produced water from oil reservoir A2 | place: USA:offshore Texas | collected 2016 | reverse complement strand
AAGTTGAATTGAAAAAGTGAGTAAATACCGGAAATTTTTCCGGTAAAGCATCAAAAGTCATTCCTTTTTCAGGAAACTTACTTGTTATCCTCGGCAAGCATGAGTTTTACAAGACCTGCTGCTACATCAAGAGATGTATAGTCATCTTCAAGTAAAGTTTCCACCCAATGCACATATTTTCCTAGATGACCCTCATCAATGGTATCCTTTACCTTTTGTGAGAGCAGATTGGCTCTGATGTCCTCAGCATCACTTCTTGAAGGCACTTTCTTGCGGGAGATCTTTACTTTGGTATATTTCTGGATGTTCTTTAACTTGTACATCTCCTTGCCTGATACAAAAGTAAAGGCAACTCCCTGTCGTCCTGCTCTTCCGGTTCTTCCTATGCGATGTACATATGACTCTTCGTCCTGGGGCACATTGTAATTGAATACAAGTTCTATATTCTCCACATCTATTCCCCTGGCAGCCACATCTGTTGCAACAAGTGTCTCTATATCCCCCTTCCTGAAATTGGCCATTACCCGTTCCCGTTGCTGTTGCTTCATATCCCCATGGAGACCGTCAGCCAGATAGCCTCTTGATTTGAGTGTCTCAACAAGTTGATCCACACCCTTTTTTGTGTTACAGAATACTAATGAGGATTTTGCATCATAGATATCTATGAGTCTGCAGAGAACTTCGGGTCTTGCATGAGGCTTTACTTCAAAATAGGCCTGTTCCACATTGGGTACTGTAAGTTTTTTGTGGATGGTCTTTACGACCTGCGGATCTTTCTGATAGCGCTTGGTCAGTTTCATTATGGCACGAGGCATTGTAGCCGAGAAGAGTATGGTCTGCCTTGTGGTAGGAACATTATTGAGGATTATTTCAATATCCTCCCTGAAACCCATGTCCAGCATCTCATCCGCTTCGTCCAGTACGACCATGGACACATTATCAATCCTCAGTGTTTTGCGTTCGATGTGGTCGAGTATCCTGCCAGGAGTACCTATTACTATCTGGACACCTTTTTTCAGAGCCCTGATCTGCCTGTTTATGCTCTGTCCGCCATATACCGGAAGGATCTTGATATCCTTATATTTGGAAAGCTTGTTCAGCTCGTCAGCAACCTGGTTCGCAAGTTCTCTAGTGGGACAAAGCACAAGGACCTGTACCCTCCTGACATCCGGCTCGATCATTTCAAGGGCAGGTATACCAAAAGCTGCCGTCTTGCCAGTACCTGTCTGGGCCTGGCCGATAACGTCTCTGCCTTCCATTATAAATGGTATTGCCTGAGACTGGATGGGTGTGGGTTCTTCAAATCCAATTTCCTCTATTCCTTTTTCCATATTGCCTGAGAGTTGAAGATCCTTAAAAGTTATTGATTCCATGTTATAAATTCCTTTAAATATAGATTGATTAGTTTGAAAATCATGAACGAAAGATATGATTCGGTGTCTATCCCCGAGTTTCGATGAAAATTCAAATATCAGCTTACAATGTTCCAGCTTGCCCTGTTATCAAAGCAAAAAAGATCAATGCTCCTCCTTCTAGTACAACAAGTCAGTTAAGCCTATCGGTAAGTATAGAAAAACATAGCGCATCCAGACAGACCTTGAAATTAAATAACCGGTATAAAGTATGCATATCAGCGCATCATATTTAAACAAATGAGGTCGATAAATAAATGGGCCTGCAAGATCAGAAAAATCCAAAAGGATCCTGATCAAAATTTGCAGCGGGGGTAACAGATATGTCAGAATGGGTCACAGCATTTGAAAAGGATACGCTAAGCGAAGATAAAATAAAGGTATACAAAGGACAGGACAAACAGATAGCATTGATCAGAAAAGCCGATCGGGTTTATGCACTTTTGAATGAATGTCCCCATGAGGGTTGTCCGCTCAAAAGCGGAACACTTGATGGTTATGTGCTAAAATGCGCCTGCCACAACTGGGGTTTTGATATCAGGACAGGCGAGAACGTTGATACGGGGGAATACGTGGACATGGAAGATCCACGGGTCGAGACCTTTGAAACAAAGGAAAATGATGGGAAAATAGAGATACTTATCTGAAGGTCAGAAATCATTAATATTCTTTCAAAGCAGTTCAGTCTGCCCAGAAAAACATCCACGAGAGCACTGCAGCGGCCAGATGGGTGAGATAAATAAGAGGAAAGTAACCCTTACCAATCCTGACCCAGGGATAGTAATTAACGAATCCGGGATTCCATTCGGAAAATTTGACCACAGGATTGACTATGAACCATGTGAAGTCCTCGATGACAAGTCCTGTGAAGTAGGCACTCATAAGTATTCCAAAAAGACGGCTATCCCAGCCATGAACAACCAGAGGCAGGGTTATCAGGAGAGGCCACATGACGAAGAATAAATAAAAATGATAGGCAGTGAGAGTTATGCTCTTGCTGAACTGTATCTTCCAGCCGAATTTTCCCCGGTTACCTGCATTCCTGCCCTCGACATATGCCTCCCAGAATGCCGTGGCTATCATTGCACCCCATATCCATGCAAATATCAGGTAAATGTTCACAATAGGAATCTGTTCTTTTAGTTTATTCTGTTTACGGACATACCGGAACTTATTATCAGACCAGGTGCTGACATAATTATTTCTGAAGCAAAATATATAGGCAGGTATTTATTGGAATATATTTATATTCTAAAAATATATAAATAAATACTGGAGTGATTGGACCCTGCTATCCCTCCCATACCAAATTTGAGGTGAACAATGAGCCGCATTATTAAAAATTCAAAAGCTGTTGCTCCTGTGGTTGGTACCATTGTAATGATTGCCGTTGCAGTCATCTTTGCATCTATTGCAGTTTCGGCATTTGGCCTGGATACGATAAAAAAAGCCCCGCAGGCAGACATAAGGGCTGTCAGTGACAGTATTGGTACGGATTCTGTAATCAAAATGATACATCAGGGTGGTGAGGAATTACTGCTTAGCGAGTCACGGACAAAGATATTGATTTCCGGAACTTCGGGTAATAATGGTGAAGTATCTTTCACAAATCTGAATACTGAAGATGATCGAAGATTCATAACTGGGGATTCGATCTACCTGTATATGTCAGGTGGGAATATCTGTATCGCTAACAACACCCTTCCAAATGCAGACCACACAGACATAGCCGGAAGCGGTGATACACTTCAGCTCAGGATTCTGGATGTTAACAGTCAGCAGATGATAGCCGATGTTGATGTCAGGTTTTAAACCGGATCAGTAACGCTACAGGCGTTACTACCGTTTTGATTTTATTTAGTTCAACATATTCAGTTTTGAGGTCAGTATTTTCTGTAAACTTTACTCCTATGTCCCACTTCAATTACGAAAATTACAAGTTTTTCACCTTCAATGCTCATAATAACACGATATTCTCCCACCCTCAGTGAATAAAGTGGAGTATCAGGAAATCCTTTGAGTTTTTTAAGATGTGTCTTCGGATCATCACTGATATCTTTGATAGAAGTAACTACTCGCTTTGCAACATCAGAGGGGAGCTTTTTAAGGTCTTTGAGTGCAGCGGATGAATAAAGTATTGAGTACATTACAGAAGCCCCAGTTCAGCCTCCACCTCTTCCTGTGTATAATACTTTCCACGCTTTAGATCTGCCAGAGCCTCTTCAATCCGGGATATGGTCTCATCGCTCAATGGCTCCTGATCATATGCCATATTCACCAGACGGGAAACTACTTCATTATAGGTTTCCCGTGGAAATAATTTCAGTTTGTCCAGGCTATCTTTCAATTCAGGATCTATCTTTATAGTGGTAACTGCAGACATATACCATAGTATAGTTCAGTATACTATAAATTCATTCCCCGGTTAAGACCAGTATGAGAGCGTATGCCAGGGAAAATAGAAAGAAAGAATCATTTCACCACTTTCTGCAACACGAAGAACGTATACCCGTACTCATCCGAATGTTCTCTGAAAACTTCCTTTTCCTTTCTGGAGAACTCTATTATCATTTCGGCGTCTTTATTGCCTTTGAACTTTGCTTCGGCTGATGCGAGCATTCTGTCAAAGTAGTTGTAATAATCGTCCCACCAAGCGGATGCAGGTAGTTTGAAGCTGGAGATTACCCTGTAGCCTGTGGACTCGATTACTTTTTCGGTTTCGGGAATGGTTTTTATGTCGGGGTAGGAAAAAAATTATTGGATAAGTTTTTTTCAATCTGAACTGATATATTGGGTTTTCTTCGGCACAATTAAGAAACGGTATATACGAGAATATACATACTTTGTTTAATGGGGAATCGGGTAATTGTTTTATTATTGATAGCTTCGCTTGCACTCAACGGATATCTCTGGGTATATGCCCAGCCTGCGGAAGATTCTGAGTTCAGACAGATGGAAGCAGAAATCGAATCACTGCAGGAACGAAACGATGAACTGAGGATGCAGGCAATGACAAATAACCAGTCTCTGCAGTCCTGCACAGCACAGCTTGATTTTTACAGGGAACGTATATTCGAACTTGAATCGGAATCCGGCAATATGACCGGCATAGAAGGCGCTGCTACTCTGCAGGCCCCTGCTGTTATCCAGCAGATAGAGGTGGTCGATGATGGACCTTTCTTCAGGAGGGTTGTTACAGAAGAAGGAACCATGATAGATGTTTCAGTTGAAATCAATTCTGGAAAGGGCAGAGTTCTGGTCCAGACCGTCCCCCTGATGGGAGTTGTGTTCCAGGATGCTGCCAACACGGCCTCCTTTGTTGCCCAGGACGTAACAGGTACGAGCCTTGCTGGAAGTGATACAATTTTCAGCATCACAGCCGAGCAGGAAATACCCGGTGTTGACGGCCCCAGTGCCGGTGCACTGATGACACTTATAACAATATCAGCAATTGAGGGTGAACCGCTCAATACTGACATCACTGTAACCGGTACCATTGATGATGAAGGCAATATCGGATCAGTTGGCGGACTTGTCGAGAAAGCACAGGCTGCAAGAAACAGTGGTAAAGAACTACTCCTGATCCCCGAAGAGAATCGGATGCTCAGCGTTGATGATATCAACGAACAGAGAATTGGAGATATTGTCATCAGCAACCAGAACACAGAAACGGTTGATGCTGAAGATTATATTGAAGAAGAAGTTGGCATCGATGTGGAATACGTGGAAACCATAGATGATGTCATAGCCTATGCATTCTCGAATACGGAATAAGAGTAAAAGAAGATCTAGAGTTCAGGACATATCGTCCTGCACATTGAGTAAAGTTCAGAGCCTGGCAAAAGATCTGCAATCTCACATGCCATAAGAATAAGTGTGGAGTTGGAGGTAGAATGATGGCCATGTGACCCTTGATTTTACCAGGCCCGTGAATGTAAATTGGAAATGGAAATGGTTTTTGATATGGATTTGCTTTAATTAAATTAAAAGGAAGAAGTTTTCCAGGGAAAACTTCTATCCCGTGTTTCACACTTAGAGTGCGTAGTTTTCTGGCTTGAAGACTGGAACTTCTGCCTTGAACTTCTCGAGGTTGTCGCTCATGAAGGTGTCGGACTCTGATGTGAGTGCATTGAGTTCGGATGTTGCCTTCTCGAGTGCAGCGATCTCGAACTTGGTCATATCAAGACCCTCGGAGTCGTTCAGGAGGTTGCAGCATTCTACTGCAGCGTTCTTTGCACGGAGGTAGATGTCGTCTCCGTCCTTTACGATTGCCTCTCCTACCTTGTATGCGTTGTCGTATGCAAGGATGTAGGACTGTGGGTCTCTGAACCTGTCGGAAGCCATGAGGAGGTCTCTGAGGATCTTCTCGTTTCCTGACTTAAGTGCAGTGTTCATGAGTGCACAGTCGTAGTTCAGGGATTCTGACCAGCACTGTACGGTTGTACCACCGAATTCACCGTGGTATTCAACGGACTCGTTGGACCATAGGTCACAGCACTGCATGATAAGGTTACCCATGACATCTGAGTGAGCACAGGTGGATGTCTTACCTTCGAAGGACATTGGCATACCTGAGATTGCCTTTACGATGATGTTCTCGTAACCACAGTCCTTACCTGGACCTACTGCGCCAGCTTCGTATGCTGCGAGTGATCTTGGAGCGGAGATTGCCCTTGCGATGATTGCGAGGGTGTGTGCGAGGTTCTTGTCAAGGAGACCCCCTGCAATGAACATTGCAGTGTTTGCCTGTGCACAGTCTGTGTCACCAGCAGCGGTTACTCCCTTCTTCTGTGCGATACCTGCGATCTCCTGCCAGAGGAACTCCATGTCCATGGTACCGAGACAGCCGATTGCGTAGAGCATACCTGCAATATCGTTCCTGAGTACTGCATAGTCGAAGATCTCCTTTCCGCCCATTGATTCGATGGACAGGAGGTCTGCGCCGCTTTCTGCGACCTGCTCGAAGGACTCTACAACGACGTTAAGCTTGTCGCCTCTGAGTTCCATGAACTCCTTGTTTTCCCTGATGTCACCAGGAGTGTGTCTGAGTGCACATTTGATACCATATTCTTCATAGTATTCTTCCATGATGGTCTTCTGTGCGTGTGCGACAGCTGCTCCCCACTCAGGATTGTTGGTCATCTGCTGGACGTGCTCTGTCTCGAGTACTACGGACGGGAAACCGACCTGGACCATTCTTGACATGATGTCTTTTGTGATCCTCTGGTACTCGTTTACGAGCTTCTCCTTTGTCTCTCCTGCTTCTGGCCTTGGTGCGTAGTTGACTTCTGCGGTTGTGTAACCTGCACCGATCTCAAGACCGAGACCTGCTTTTACAGGTTTCTTTGCGTTACCGAAGACCATCTCATCAGCATCTGCATATGCCATTTCTGTGAATCTGTTTACTGCCATTATTATCACCTTCTTAGTGTTTGTGGAATTCTGCTTTCAGTGCTTCCAGATCCTTTCCTGCGAAGATTGCATCAGCCATCTTTGGTGCGTCTGCTGCCTCTTCACCGTATACACCAAGTGCATAGGTTGATACGAAATCCTGGTTTACAGCTCCGCCACCGCACTGGAATGGAAGTTCGAGTCCTGCTTCAATGAGCCTGTCGTTTACTTCCTTGAATGCGTACATTGTGGTTGTCATCAGTGCTGTTCCGGTAAGCATGATTGGCTTCTCTTCTTTGACAGCTGCGATAACTTCATCAGCTGGTACGTCACGGCCAAGGTCTACTACTTCATAGCCGTTTGCTCTGAGAAGTGCTGCAACGATTGACTTTCCGATGTCGTGTACGTCACCTTCTGCGACGTGGACAACGACCTTTCCTTTTGCCTTTGGTGCTGCACCCTGGTCCTTACAGTACTCGATACCGTCGAGCATTGCATCTGCGGACATCATAACGTTTGGAAGGAAGATGACACCCTGGTCGTATAAGTCTGTTACAACTTTCATACCGACCATAAGAGCATCGTCGATAAGAGTGATTGGGTCCTTTCCTGCTTCGATCGCTGCCTCAAGACCTTCAACAACGTCGTCTTCTTCACCCTCGAAAATCGCTTCTGCGATCGGACGGATGAGCTCATCCTCTGGGTAGAGTTCAGCTGCTGCGTCCTCAGGGGTCATTGATTTTTCCATTTTTACGTTATACCTTATTAGTATGCCTTCTTTGTCTACTATAAGCATTCTAAACCTCCTTCAATAGGTTTTATCTATCAGTTGAGCCTGGAAGGCTCAATCCAATCTACACAAAAGGTTCTTGTGAACCTCTATCTGGAAGAGATATTAATCATATATAAGTATGGCGGATATAGTATACCTATATATAAGCATATCTGTCAAATACATCAAAAATAAGATTTACAGTTACATATAAAATAAAGCCTGTTGATTTTTATTTTTATAAATTTTTATGTTTAATCCAAGAAATACATATTGTAGTTTGCATAAAAACTTATATATCATCAGCTGGCATGTGTATTTTCTAAAACAATATAAATAGATATAGTTGACAAAATATATACTATAAAATACTTATCAAATAAAACAGCTTCAGTAGCAAGCTTATAATAATTACACAAATAGCATATCCAGCAACATCTGTTTTAAGGAGATAGTTTTATATAGTATATTCAATCCTGATTTTAAGACTAGGTAAAGATCTTAATAGGAAGGCTGAATAAAAACAATAGAAGAAATAAAGGATTCGAGTATGCTACAACAGGATCCGATAAATTATTTTTATTGTGATGTCCTGGACAGGAGTATAACAACTTCCATCCCGTCAAGTTGTCCCCTGGTACATTTTGTTCCCACAGGGACAATTGTCTTGTCCCGGGCCTCAAAGGGAATATCATAAAATGGCATCTGACCCGCAATTACATCGCCAAGTACGGAAGCTGCTTCAAGTAATTTTTTCTGCGGATGCAGGTTCAGTATATTCATACCCTTTAGCTCATCAACGGAATAGCCCAGGAGATCGCAGGCAAATGGATTAACGTAGAGAATACAGCCGTCATCATCGACCATGAATACAAGGTCCTCGATGGAATCAAAAATCACCTGCAATCCATGAAGATCCTTTACAGAATCCGCCTGCTCTCTCATACGACCTATAACCGGACCTATCTGTGCAGTCACCGTTTCAAGGGAATTGCGTATACCAAAGGGTATTTCATATGCACTGTGAGAAGCAAGCATCAGTACGGCCACAGTTTCCTCACTGTGCTTTATCGGGATGATGGCTGTAGCCTCAAGTCCCTCATAGCTCAGGTTGTTTCCAGGTATCATGGAATTGAGCTCATAATATCGCGTATATAGCGGATAATCCGTCATCAGGACCCTTGCATTGACAGAATTGGCAGCATAATGACGAGTGCTCTTCACAAATCGTGAGGAAAAGCCCCTGTGAGCTACAATGTTCATGTCTCCCGTGGACTCGTCTATCAGATACAATGCCCCGCAATCCAGGTTTTCCATTCCCGTGGTGAATTCAAGTAACTGGTAGAAAATATCACCGGGATCTCCGACCGGACTGAAGAAGGTGCCTGGATCGGAAACAAGGTGCATGAAGTTTTGCACGTTCTTACGTTCGGTAATATCGACTATGATACCCTGGATATACAGAATATGACCTTCAGCATCTCGCTTTACCACAGACCTCTCATCCACCCATCTGATCTCACCGGATTTTGTAAGAATACGATACTCGAAGGAAAGATTCTCTTCTCCCTTTGCCCACACTTCAGGTTCGGTGGTAAAACGTTCCAGGTCAGAAGGATGCACTATATCCCCGTAGAGGATATTTCCGGAGATCAGATCATCGGCATCGTATCCGAACTGTGAGATATTCTCGGAAACAAAATCCACCCTCCAGTCCTCTTCAGGTCTCCAGAAGAATACAACCGCAGGGCTGCTTTTGATCACAGTTTCCATTACCTTCTGAACCTCAATGAGTTCAAGAAGTTTTTTCTCCTTATTCTTCTGGTCTGTGATATCCCTGAGAATTGCCATTATGGCAGGTTCGCCTTCGTGTTCGATTATCGAGGAGTTTATTTCCGCCGGGGTATTGACCCCTTCTTTTGAAAGCAGTTCGATCTCATACTTCAACGGAGTCTCGCGGTTCTTTTCCAGGCTTCTCCTGAAACGCCTCAGGATGACCTGCCTGTATTCCAGTGGCAGGAAGTTCTCGAACGGTCTTCTGAGTATTTCGTCCTTGGAAAAACCGGTTATCTCGCAGAATTTCATATTTGCGAAAACAAGGATTCCGTTGCGAACTATAATGATACCGTCATTACTTTTCTCAACAAGGGTTGAATACTTCTTTTCGGAATCACGCAGTTCCTTCTCTGCCTGCTTTCGCTCAGAGATATCCCTGACATTCATCATAATTGAAGGTCTGTCCTCATGATGGATGAAAGAAAGCCCGATCTCCGCCGGCAGAAGATCTCCCTTTTTGGTATGGAACTCGATTTCATTGCTGCGTCGAAGGCTTCGCCTGTCCTTGAGCACTTTCTTGAACCTCTTGGACATCATACGCCTGTATTCCTCAGGTACATAGTCCAGAACTTCACTGCCAAGCAGATCATCCTTTGAGTAGCCGGTTAGTTCTGTGAATTTCGAGTTAGTAAAATTCAGCATTCCGTCCTGTATGATCACAATTCCGTCATTGCTCTTTTCAACCAGTGTGGAATATTTCTCCTTTGATGCCTCGAGCTGCAACTCCGCCTCTTTTCGCTCAGTAATATCCCTGATGTTGAGCATTATCGAGGGTTGGGAATTATGTACTATATAGGAAAAACTTACTTCCGTGGGTATAAGAGCCCCGGATGAGGTCAGAAGCTCCAGCTCATTGTTGCGATGCGGGCCACACATATCCTTGAGAACCTTCTTGAACCTCTTGGACATCATACGCCGATAGGTCTCAGGAATATTGTCTGAAAAGTCAGTGTTAATCAATTCCTTTCTTGAATAGCCGGTAAGTTCCGAGAATTTCTTGTTGGCAAATCTCAGCTTTCCATTCTGCAGGATGACTATCCCGTCATTAATGTTTTCTACAAGCGCAAAATAACTGTCATCCGGCATACTGAAGATTTCTTCTTCGTTCTGCGGACCGTCGAGTTCTTTGAATGTCAGTAGAATATGTGTATTGTATCCAGTTCCTGCATCCAGCCCACGGGCCCGCACGCGTAGTTCTGTCCTGCTGTTACTGGTGATATGTGTAGCTCTGAACTTATCTATTGAACTACCCCGACTGAAAATACGGGAAAGAAGATGCTCTAATTTATCTTCATCCCACTGGATGTTCTTGAGGTCGAAGAGCAAAGTTCCCCTTACTTCATCAGAGCTTACTGCAAAATTGCTATAAAACGAATGATTAGCATAGATGATCCTGAATTCCCTGTCCAGCACAACAAAGGACTTATCAATGGAATCAAGTATCGTCCTGAAACGATCGCATTCCCTGAGAACTGGATCATCGCTGGATACGCCTAACTCATTAAGAGTATATATCGGGTCTTTACAGGATACATCAGTTTCCATGCTTTCACACCTTGAATTTGGTTTTATATAATATTTTTACTCCTTTTTAAAAGAAAAAAGAGGTTAAATACAAGTTAAACAGATACTATTTGCTCACACCGACCGGACGCTTCCTTCAATCCAATCTACACAAAAGGATCTGTCTTGGGTGTGAGCAACCAGAAACATAACAGAAGCAACACACCATGTCTTTTTCAAAGTTCATTTGCTGTGGAATTTTGCCCGCAGATCATCAATTGTAGCATTTTTTAACACTTCATCGGCTATTTTCGGAACAATCGCCGCATCATCACAGTAAATGCCAAGGTCATAGCGATCTACAAAGTCCTGGGTGACAGCACCTCCGCCACAGATAAAAGGGATATTGACCCCATTATCAAAAAGCCGGTCCCTGATCTCCTTGAAAGAGTACATTGTTGTGGTCATCAGTGCAGTACCGGTAAGCATTATGGGTTTATTTTCAATAACAGAGCCTACTACCTCATCTACAGGAACATCACTCCCGAGATCAATCACTTCGTAACCATTGGATCTCAAAAATACCGTAAGTATCTTCTTGCCGATGTCATGCACATCGCCTTCGACAACAAAGGAGACAACTTTGCCCTTATACTCATGGTTTCGGCCGGATATTTTCTTACAGTACTCTATCCCGTCTGTCATTGCCTGTGAAGATATCATAACATCGGGCAGGAAGAGCAGCCCGTCATCATATAACTGGGAAACTATATCCATTCCGACTATGAGCGCATCATCTATCAGGTCAATTGCATCCTTACCCTGATCCACAGCTTCCTGCAGTGTCACGATCACTTCGTCCTCGTCGCCTTCAAAAACAGCTTCCACGATATTGCGGATCAGCTCATCCTCGGGAAACATCTCTCTGGCAACATCATCAGGAGATCTTTCACTTTCAAGCTTGACGTTGTATCTGACCAGGATAGAAGATGGATCGATATCAATCATAATGTCACCGTTTTAAACATATTGGTTTTGACTTCCTTGCCGTAATACTTGCGCTGTTATTCAAATGTCCTAGTATATACTTTTATCTCCCGGTAAGTTATACAATTTTAAAACAATCAGGAATAACTTTCACCTTCTGACGTCCCAAATGGAAATATATAGCAGGTGATAGTAAAAAAGAAAATATTAAAGAAAATGAGTAGAAGACACTATTTGATCCTCATTTTGCGTCGCTGTTCTCCTCCCACAATCCGAAAATATTGTTTTCCGTATCAAGACAGATTGCAAGATATCCCCAGCCCGGCACAGGCATCCTGTTCAAGATCTTTCCTCCCGCATCAGTGACCTTTTCTGCATATTCGTCCACAGAAGGTACTCCGATGTAGCCGGTCATTCTCTGTTCAGGAGATCCTCTGTGACCCATACCGCCCCTTACACCCTCTTCACCATCAAGACCTGTGGTTTCAATGAGATAGTAGTCCTCCATTCCGGGAGGGTGTTCGAATTTCCAGTCAAAAAGTCCGGAATAGAATTCCTTCGCGCGCTCAAGATCATCTGCAGGGACATCAAAGTGTACTATAGTCGGCATATACTCACCCGGTAAAAGTTAAAACCGGGAAAACTTAAAGTTTTCTTTTTGCTTTTTATCCTTCCACAGCTTCAACAAGACTGCCCTTGCTGAGGAGCAGATTGTAGGAATCGTTAGCTTCGTTATACCTTACAAGTATATTCTGGAACGATAATAGACTTCCGTACCTTGTATTTGTAATGACCTCATTTTCAGGGGTCAGGTTATGGGCGGGAAGAACGGCATATACCGGTTTTGCAGATGTACCGTCACATATCTTGAACAGGTGGTTCTTTTCATCACCCAGATCCCCTGACATAAGTGAAGCTATAACGTTTATTCGTTTGCCTGTATGCTTTCCGAGTTTGGAAAGCTTTGCAAACTTAGCCTTGGGGGAAACCCTGTACTTTATGCGTGTGAGATTATCCTTACGCAGGATAACATATGTGTACTTGATATCGAGATTGATGTAGCGGTAGGGTTCATCACATTCTGCCAGCCTTGTCATAAGTCTTGTCGGATCGATGTCCTCTTGCTGTTCAAAACTCCAGCAACCCTGGGGATTGCAGCCGGAGCCCCATATAAAAGAACAAGGACTGTATATCCCAAGACCCATTACCTTGAGACTGATGGCAAGTTCCCTCATTTCAGTGGAATTTACCTTGTCAGCGGGCTCGATTATCAGAATGCTGCCATTCTGGCTGAGCTTTTCAGACATTTGCTTTACAAGTTCGGCCTTTTCCGAATTTGATAGGTCCTTTATCTCATTCAGTACATTTGAAAAGACCATCAGGTCGATATTTTCCGGCAGTTTGTCAACATCCAGTTTTTTAATGTCGATCTTTTCAGGTTCCCTGACATCAACTTTATCCTTTATCCCGGCATATTCAGGTACCAGGAAGTTATATGCCTCGATATTCTCATCATACATTTCTATGGAGTGCACAAGTGCCTTATTGTCGTCCAGCCGGTTATAAAGGTCAGTGATAGCCAGAGGAACAGTTCCGGGCCCGGAGCCTACATCCAGTACTTTCATGCGCTTCTTTAGCAGGCCATCCTCTGCCATACTATACAGGATATGCTGGAACTGCACGAAGTATACCGGAAACTGGTATGCAAGGTATCCGAGGATGTCATAACCCTTTTCATAACTTATATTGCGAGATCCTTTACTCTTCCAGTAATCAGCCTTCTGGGAAACAACAGCTTTTCTGATCCTGTCAAGTATAACCGGATCATCCCAGTCCTTACCTGTCTTATTTTCTATATACTGCTCGATGAGTCTTTCGAGTTTTCTTGAAACACCTGCAGTTCGGAAGAACGCTTCATTGATCTGCTCTTCCCTATCACTTAGCTCAATGAAACCCCCGGGAGCACGGACTACTTTAAAATCATCATTAACAGGAACTATATCGAGTCCCAGATCAAAGAAGGACGAACTTGCGATATTGTAGATATCCTGTGTGGACATCTCACTCTTAATATAATTTCGCATCTCTGACAGCATGAACTCCGGTTTCATGCGTGAGACGTACTTCAGTGCGGATATTATCTCCTTTTCAGACATTGTCAGTGTTGATTGTTGCAGGGACTGATAAATCTGGTGATAAAGAATGATATGGTTGTTTATAAGGTGGGTTACAAGGATAACAGATTATTTCAAATATATTCAGAATCCTGAATGTTGAGGAATTAAGGATAGAGGAAAACATATGAACAGTCTTAAAAAAACAATACTTGCTTTTGTGCTACTGCTGATAGTTGCAGCAGGAGTCCTTGCTGTCTGGTGGGATAACAAAACCGATGAGATGTATCAGGACAGTTTTCAGAGCAGCTACAATTACGAGATCAGCATAAAGACAAATGAGACACTGGATAACGTGACCCTGTACTTACCGCTGCCCGTTCTTAATGGCTCATCTTCCATTGGTGAGGAGTTTGTTACAAGGGATTTCTATGAGAATTCACCTGGCTGGAATTTCAGTCTTGTTGATACCATGTACGGACCTATGCTAAGTGTAGAAACAGAGACACTCAGACCGGTATACCGTTCCCGGCCGGTACCAATATCGGATGAGCCGGGTAGTGAAACTCCCGAGACGGTTGTTAACGAGTCCGGCAGTTATTCGGAAGAGACACCAATACTGGTACCTGTTGACTTTTATGTATCACAAACGTCTGACGGTATAATCGATACAAGATATCCGCTTGGGAACGAACCCGTACTGAGACCCAAGTTCAATCTCACGGAATCCGAAGACGCCAGCACAATACAGCCTCCCGAAGGCATAGATCCGCAGTACTACGATTACGAGGGACTTATCTTTGCAAGGTATGAAGCATCATCGAATGCTGATGTCGAAATACACATAAGCGTGGAAGGTTTTAATGAAGGATGGGAACTTGGATGGACATCCAACGATTATCGTGACAGCGTGGATGCCACCCTTACAGGCCCCCAGGATGGCTGGGTCTCTGCTGAGGGTAATCTTGTAACAGGCGACGGTGTATATAAAGAATAGATTCCTTTGAGGCGGGGATAAAGCCTACGCCTTATTTTGCTTTTTTACCGGCAGGTCAACTTCTGCCGAAAACATTAACATAAAAGTAATTCAGAAGAAAAGGTAGAAACTAAATGCGGGAGTGAATATGAACAGAATTATACCTATTTTTGTTTTAATGATTATAGTGTTCGGTGCAGGCTGTATCAATACGGATAATGGTAACGATAATGAATCGATCTCAGATGACGCTGTAATAGTTCATCTTACATACGGTGCATTTACCCTGCCTGAGATGGCGATCCAGGAACTGGTTGTCAACGAAACTGCCGTGAATTTCAGTATCTACAACTATGATTACCAGTTGACTGAGAGGTACATAAAACCTCTGAACGAAAGCATGCGCAGTGAAGTACTGGAAACGTTCAGAAGCAATGATTTTCTTGAACTGAATGCGACATATGTCCCGCAGGAAGGACAGCCTGTTGTAGCCGATGTAGGTGTTGTCGAAATAACCCTTGTAGAGGACAATTTCAGCAAGACTGTAAAGGTGGACCCTTATTATGATGCCTACATGCCCGAGAACCTGAAGGAAATCGATCAGCAACTGCGTGATCTCAGGGAATATGCGGTATCCACATCTCCTGAAGAAGCGGAGGGGATTGCAGAGGAATGGATAATGAATGCACCGACCTACAGCTACGATGGTTCCAATCT
>JAALLO010000187.1_pt1 | contig 15761 bp, 11 predicted proteins | sample 7245941 | NCBI WGS metagenome assembly JAALLO01 (sample SAMN13049198, study PRJNA578106) | oil field metagenome | isolation source: filtered produced water from oil reservoir A2 | place: USA:offshore Texas | collected 2016 | reverse complement strand
AAATTATGACGGTCAAGTTTTACGATCTGTAGAAGAGGGAAAACTGGAAGAAGAAATGGCCTCTAACGTATTAGGGGTAGAAATAATTAACTTAGGATTTGAAACAAAAAATGTTCCCTACTCTCAAGAGTCAATAGAAAAAATAAATAAAGTAATTGATGACTATAATATTGATACAATTTACACTCATTGGTATCATGACACTCATCAAGATCACTCGCGAACAACACAATCAGTAATCTCCGCAGGAAGATATGTCAACAATATTTTAATGTATGAACCAGAATACCCTGCAGGAAGATCCTACCTAGGTTTTAGAAATCAATATTATGTAGATATAAGTTCAACGTTTGACATTAAAATGGAAGCATTAAAATGCCACAAGAGTCAAGTGAAAAAGTTTGGAGATTTCTTTTTAGATGCTGTTGAAGCCAAGTCAAAACACAGAGGATATGAAATCAAGTGTCAGTATGCGGAATGCTTTGAGGTTTTAAGGCTTAAAAGTGAAATATAGTCACGAAATAAGATGTTGTATTTTTATTATTATCTTACTCGGGGTACCTAAATTCAACGCTTTATAAAACGCAGATATTTAATTAAAGAAACAAATATCAAGTAGTTTTAATGGAAAAATTTTACTTTTGGATTGAGTATATCCATAATCTAACAATCTTATGATTATCGTGTTTTAATCTAAAATTATGTGGTTTAAGGAAATATCTATATTTCAGTAGCTTTTGTGCTAGGAGGAGTTCAAATAACCGATAAGTACGTACTAATCACTCTATGTAAAAATGAAGGTGAGAATCTTCCTTCATTAATAGAATCTATTGTAGATCAAACAATCAGGCCGATTGTGTGGGTTATTGTAAATGATGGGAGCACAGATGACACACCATTCATAATAGCAAAATCCTGCAAAAAATATCAATGGATACAAAGTCTGAATATAAGTGAATTAAAAAAAAGAGATATTGGATTGAATTATGCTGATCTTCTTAAACGAGGTTTTGATAAGGCAATTGAATATTGCAATAATAACGCAATCGAATTCGAATACCTAGGTAACGTAGATGGTGATTTGACTCTTGAAAATACTTTTTTTGAGAACTTAATATTACAATTCAGTATTGACCAAAAGCTTGGAATTGCTAGTGGTGGTACCGACTACAAGGTAGGCAATAAAATACTTCGTGTTAAAACTCCTATAAATGAACCTTCTGGAGGTCATATGCTAATACGGAAAAAATGTTTTGATGAATGTGGCGGAATCCCTATTACATATGCCGTAGACTCTGTCCTAAAAGCTAAAGCGAGATTAAGGGGATGGAAAACAAAGCGTTTTGAAGAAAATAGAGCCTTTGAAATAAGAGACGTAAGCAGTGCAGAAGGCTACTGGCAAGGTTATATTATGAAGGGAAAAACTTCATATTATATAAATATGAATCCCGTCCACGTATTTGCAAAATCATTCAAATTTTTATTTCGGTATCCTCATTACATTGGGTTTCCCTACTTAATTGGTTTTACAAGTAGTTTTTTGAGCCATGAGAAACAAATAGAAGATTTGGAAATCAAAAATTATTTTAACCAAAAATGGAAAATTCGTGTTAAACAAATGATTGGCAAAAAATAGTAAAGTACAACTAATGAGTTAATTCAAAATTTTCAATAAATTTGACCATAAATTCAGTAACGTCGATTTTATCGTCAAGTAAGTTTTTCCTTTTTCTCTGCCACTCTTTTTTTGTATTTTTGTTTCTTAATATCTCTACTGCTTTGTCTAGAGCTTCTTTTTGGCAAGTTTCAACATCAGAAAACGTGTAGAGAAGATTGTATTTTGTTTCAAGTTCAGTAATTGAACCTAATTTTGAAGTAGAAACAAAAATCGCAGGTGTTCCAAGCACTGCACTTTCCGTTGCCATAGTAGCACTTTCTCCAATAAATAAATCGGCATAATATAACAAATGATGCATTAATTCAGGGGGGGCGTTTATTCTATATTTTTCAAGATCATCAGGCAAATCGACTTCTGATGTTATAAAAACTGCACAATGCTTTTCAAGTTCCTTTACAACTTCATTCTTATCAGAAAATCCATGTTCCCCTAAATCATGAGTTGCACCCCATGAGACAAAACGTAAAATGACAAAGCTGTTCCCTTTGACTAAATTTAGATAATTTAGGACATTTGGATCTGGTTCAAAACGGCTTGGATGCAAGTATGCCAATTCCTTATATCCATCGAACCGTACTTCCTTTTTAGGATCTATTTTTCCTTGGAAGGATGTGGATGCGCAGATTGCACTAGCAAAAGGCGAGCTTAGTAAACCTACTAAGTGTGCAGTTTCAGTATCGATTAGAGCAATATATGGTTTATTAATTAACAAACTTAAATTTGCAAGAGAAGGTGAGCCTCTACCAACAATAACATCTGGCTTGAAAATTTTGCAAATTTTATATAGCTTATAATCAGTTTTTAAAAGCCCAAATGCCTTTTTAATCATTCCCTTTTGATTAACACCTATAATCTTGTAGTCTAGCTTATAAACATCGAGAAGTTTCAAGGTAACTTCTTTGTCTTTAGCTGCTATTAGAACCTCATGATTTCTATTTCTTAAGTCCCATATTATGTTCTTAAAACAATGTACATGTGCTGGGTGTGTTACTTCAAATAGAATTCTCATTATTTATAACCTCTATTTTTTTTAGGATAGTTGCAGGTACTCCACTCACTATAGTATAAGGAGGAACATCTCTTGTAACTACAGCTCCTGCACCAATTATAGACATTTCACCTATTTTTATTCCAGGTAGAATGATAGCTCCCGTCCCAATCCATACATCATCTCCGATAATTACTTCACCAAACTTCCGAGGATAAATCTCTTTCAATTTAGAATTATTTGGTCCAGAAGATACAACAATCGTAGCTCTTGGTGCTATTGTTACCCTTTCGCCCAAAGTAACCAGATTAGCGAGTGTAACATCTATGATTTCTAGTTCTGAGCCTATGAACGAGTTTTTTCCGATTAACATTCCTAAATGCCTATAAATCTTGATTCTGATTTTGTAGGAAGGTACGAACTTTGCAATCCTCATTAAGATAGATCTGTAAAGTTCTTCAAGTTTAGAGTGTTCAATTGTATTCATTTCTACTATAATATTTGACTTTTAAGCTATCTGGTTATCAAGAGATATGGCATAATTAAAGTTTCGATTATAAAAGGTAAAGGATCATCTAAGGAGAAAACGGCATATTCTCTTTCTCCTTCCAAGGACTTCAAATAATCTTTTATTGACAAGGTGCCTTTTAATATTTCTTTGAAAGATATCCATGAATCTGTATACAAATGAACCCATTTTATATTTTCCTCAAATGAACTATTAGAAATCAGTTTTTTTCCATTTACATCGTTATATAACATGGCTGCAAAATCAACACCCGCTCGCTTCGCTAGACTTATCCACAACCAACTTCTGGCATTAATCTCTATTAATTTGAATTTGTTATCTCGTGGATCTTTTTTAAATTCGATTTCAGATATCCCATAGTAATTGATAGCTTTAAGAAATTTTGTACCCAGTTCAATTATTTCTGGTTCGTAAATACTCTCTGCACAGGTAGCAGTTCCAAGACCCATTGGATGTTCCCTTATTTTATGCCCCGTCCAAAATCCTATTAATTCTCCATTTTTGAAGAATGAACAGAAAGAATACACAGAGTCGGTGTTACCTGGTATCAATTCTTGTATCATCATTTTAGGAGGTCTTGAGAGATTTAATAATTTATTCAATGTCGCTTTGAGTTCTTCTTCAGACTTTACTTTAAATGCTTTTACGCCTGCCTTTTTATAAAAATCGAATCCTTCTATACCCTTTACTAATACTGGATAGACAAGATCTAAATTTTCATGGTCTGATACACTGTCGACAAAGACGGTTTTTGGGCTTGGTATTCCAATATCTTCGGCAAGGCGAGATGTCAGAATTTTATCAAGAGCAAATTTTGTTATTTTCCATTCTGGAGTTGCTGCTTTAAATTCTTGTTCTAGAATCGATTTGTTCATAGATATAATTTTTACTATTCTGTCATTAGTAGGAATAAGTAAATAATCTTTTAAATCATTCATTTTAGCTAGATTCAAGAGAAAAGGTACGAATTTTGCTTCGTCATCAATACAAGGCATTTTGACAAACTTGGATACATATTTTGAGAATCTGACAACCGATAGGTTTGTGTCACTAAGCAAAATCACGGGTACTTTAAGTTGGCCTAGACTCCTTGCAATACTTAATGCTTGTACATGATCACCTATTAGAATTACGCCCGGAGTTTCATTTTTTTTCATTATGTATCACTTTTTTTGTTTCAGTACTATTAATATTCTTTTCCCCATATTTCTTGCATATTGAAGGAAAAGCCATATTACCCATTCTTTGACTGTAATCTTCCAATTAGAAGGATGAATCAAAAAATGAGTTTTTTTTAAATCACCTATCCTAAGGTGATTAATTATCTCATCTGTTTTTTTAATAGCAACAAATTGAAAATTGGAATTAACCCTATCTTTCATACGATAGACGTTATCTACCCAACTTCGATTTGTATCTGATAAATACATTACTTCTGCAAAATTTATTGATATGTAAGGTTCACCTATAATACCATACATTGAGTAATCATATTTCTTCCATAGGTCTTTACTTTCCCAATGATCAAAAATTTGTTCTCCGCGGAGAAAATAAGCAAAAACACTTCTAATATTAGATATCTTCACAACATTCAGACAGTTTCGGAGTGGCCCTCCATGCTGTGCAATTGTTTTTACATCATAATATTTTCTAAATTCTTCCAGGTGTTGTTCAAAAAGTTCGATTGCCTTTTTGTAATCTCCTTTTGCTTCTCCCAACACTTCGTAGTGATAACCAATTTCATGGCCTAATTTTGATATTTGTTTTATTGCCTCAGTGTTAAAGACATTTTTGCAGATTCTGAAATAATAGGTTGTTTGAAGTCCAAAATTATTTTCAGTAACTGCCATTCTGAGAGCATAGTCAAGATCGCTCTCATCGTCAATGTCATGGCGAATTATAGTAAATTTAGCAGGTTTCTTTTCCAGCAGGATATAATCCCTTACTGTTAGTACAGGTATTCCTGATTCTGCCAACACTTTACAAAAAGTTTCATATTTATGGTAAGTAAAATCCATTTTCTCATAAAAATGTTGTGTACGATTACTGAATGACAAGTTAATACCCACCAAATTGGTTATGTTTAAATTTTTTTTCATATTCTTTTGCACTTACAAATTCAAAACCGTAATTTTTAGCACTACTTAGAATTTCATCTAATAAGTACAACGATGCTTCTCCCAAATTATTAAGCTTCAATTTATGCCTAACAACATCGGCAAAAACATATTCTAACATGTTGGAAGCTCTTCTTGTGGTGCAGGCTTCGCCATCAATATCTAAACATTCATTTGGATGAAACAAAAAAACTACCGGTTTGCCGGTTTTTGAAGCTTCATAAAAAAGAAGTCTTTTAATGGCCTTTGTGATTGTAGGATTTATTCTCATTGTAGTGCCAATAAAAGGCAATAATGCCGCAGAAATTGGGATTTCCAACATTTTTGAATTTCCCCTCTGTGTCGGCGAATCATATGATATGTAATAAGGCTTTCTTGGAGCAATCATCCAACTCAATTTTTTTTTGGAACCAAATGATAATGGTCCATCAAAACGCTGCGATGCAATAGAGCTGTCATTAGTGAAACCAGTCATTTCCAATGCACTTATAGTATCATGATTAATTCTAAGTGCAGGTGCCCTGAATGATCTTATTTTTCCAGAAATAGGTTCGATTGCGGCTTTAGCTTTCTTAAGTTCAGTAATTTGCTCATTAAGATTCAATATGTCAAAAGCACGATTAGGAGAATGGTCATATCCGTGACATCCTATCTCATGTCCATGCTCTTTAACAAGTTCAATAGACTCGGGTGATTGCTCTGCGAACATTCCTGTAAAATAGAATGTTGATGACACATCATACTTGGAAAGTACGCCCAAAAGACGTGGAAGTCCTATTTTGTAAACTTTATCAGGAATGCTTGAGTCTTCACGGTTTAACTGAATGGAGTGATGTTCAACATCATTTGTCATAAGAAAATACATTGCTCTCAAATCCTATTAATCAAACTATAATATATTTAGATTTTAAGTATATTTCTAATAATGACTTTGTCCTCGGTGGAAATTAGTCTTAATCTCAGCAAGGCAACTGAATAAATACTTACACCAATTATACATATTATGAGTATATTAAAATTTGTATGATAACTCAGGTAATAAATAGGGATCCCCATCAGTAGGCTGCAAACAATAGCTTTGAATAACATATTAAACAGAGAAATATATTTTAGTTCTTTAGATACAAAATAGAAAGTTAATAAGAATAAAATCAACTCTGTAACAACTGTTGCAAAACTTGCTCCATTATAACTATACTTAGGAATTAGTATATAATTCATTACTGCGTTTGCCACAACACAAAAACCCATGTTTAAAGTGTTAAGTCGCTGTTTATCCATTGAAGTCAATAAAATTATCATAAGATAATTAACCGAGCCTATAAAAATTGCCCATACAAGTATCTGAAGAGCAGTTATTGAACCTGTATATGATTCATTATAAACTAATAAAATTATCTTGTCAGACAGAAGCGTAGTACCTACTGCTATGGGCAGCATTAACAGTATGGTAAACTTATATCCCATTTCATAGCTTCTTATTAAACTGTTCTTTGAGATTTTAAACGACTTGGACATGACTGGAAAGAGTGACATGATAAGTGCATATGAAACAACCCCCAAAGGTTCAGATAACTTATATGCAGCAGAATATAACCCAACTGCAATGTCACCTTGATGTCCACCTATCATCATTGAAAGCATTAAGACATCAATTCGATGGTATATAATAAGAAAAACACCTGATAGTGCAATTGGCATAGATTCTTTGAACAAAAATTTCCATAGCTTGGAATCGACATCATATAAAGTTCTTGTAACTTTTTTTGATAAAACATAATTTAGCAATGTCCTTACAAACTCCGATAAGATATATATATACAGTATCTGAAGCAAACTGCCATGCTCAGCAATCAAATAAAATATCATAACTGCAAACACTAGTTTTGATATTAACTTCGCAAAAATTTCATATTTCATCCTTAGTGTGGCTTGGAATACAGTTTTAGATGTGTCGCTAAAAGACTGGAATAACAGCACCGTGGATGCCACGTAAATGTAGGTTGTCGTATCTGCTGGAAAGCCCAAAAATGAAACTAATAGTACTGCAAGGAAAATAGCTAAAACTGATAGTAATAATTTAATTATATATGCATTGCCAACTATCAGAGACATTTTTTCAGAATCACGAGACATTTCCCGCACTAGGATATCCCCTAACCCCAAATCCGTGAGAATTCCAAAAAATGCTAAATAAGCAAACACAAAATTGTATTTGCCAAAATCCTCTACTCCCAAATATTTGGCGAGATATATCGTGACAATAAGTGAAATCAGTCTAAATAATAAGTTTCCTGATAATAGAAAGACTGTGTTTTTAGCAACTTTTTGAGCAGTACTCAATATCCCACAACCATTTTCCAACGCGACATATACAGAACCTTTCTTTATAAAACTGTTGATATATTCTCAGTTTAACAGTTTTAATTAATCTATAAACAAAATGTCTACTCTTTGAACCTAAATTTTCTGTTTTTGTTAGGAAAACCTATTTCTCATTTTATCTATAGGCTTTAAAATTTGAAGTCAAAGGCCAAGTCGATTTTTGTATGTACATTGAATTGATATGCATGTTCAAGAAATGCTTAATTTTGACTAAAAAGAGCATAATTGAATCAAATTGAAGAACATTGTCTTTAACTTCTGTTATGGGGGTAAGATGAAATCAAAAGTAAAAACAGGAAACTTAATGATGTACTTTAGCCAAAATAAAATATGGATAAGAAAGTCTTTTCATATTTTTAAATTCATTTTGTTCATTATTTTGATTTTGGTTTTTTCAGGTAATGCAGATGCTACTGACTATTATGTAGCAACTAACGGTAATAACAGCGATACAGGACTTTCTATAGGTCATGCTTGGAGTACTCCATCTTATGCCGCCCAACAAGTAAGTGCAGGGGATACAATTTATCTTTTAAATGGAACATGGTATTATGAAAACATTGTACCTTCGACTAGTGGAACGCAGGAAAATCCAATTACAATTAAGGCATACAACGGAACTCCTTCCTTACAAGGAAATTATTTTGACGGAGCAGGTAAGGCGATAGATATTCAAGGTTACGACTATTGGATAGTAGATGGTATAACTATTAATCAGTATGATTATGGAGTCTATGTACGAAGCAATCAAGGTTGTAAAGTTTATAACTCTACGTTCTACCATCAGTATTGGTCTGCCATATCGTTTGTTGATTCTTGTGACAGTTTGGTGCAATCTAATATTATTTCACATGTAAGGTGGAACTCAATACAAATAAGTAGCAATATACTTGGAACACAGAATATAACTATTAAAAAAAATGACATCTCCAACTCAATTGAACATGCTTTGACTGATATGATGAAAAATTTCACATACATTTATATTATAAATAATACTTATCATGATACTTATTATCCTGCAATTTATTCACACCAGACCGCCATAAACGGTTTCAATAACTCTGGAAACTTATTTGTAATAAATAATACTTTTTATAATGTTGGTTTTGGAATACATCTCGATGATCCTGTAGATAATTCTGTTATAGATTCGAATACTATCTACAATATACACTCTCCTGATAATTCACAACGTCATATAAAGATTACAGACCCCACGCAAAATATCACAATTTCGAATAATAATCTTTGGGGTAATGCTTATTATTCCATGGTTCAAATGAATATTTTTAATTCCTCGCTGATAAACAATAATGTCAGTGCTACAGGAACGGACATTGAATATAGATTTGTGAATGGCAACAATGTATTGCAAAATGAGAAAATGAAAGATAAAACTGAATTTAAAGTACAGGTGGATGGTGGAAGATTAGATGTAGAGTACACAGACGGGACTATATTTGCCGTAAATGATGCCGATGTAACTTATTACCCAGAAAAAAGTATTTATACACATTTATCTGGTGTAAAGACTATTCATCCATATAATATTACATTAAAACCCTCTTATGGTTATTTAGAAAATGTTAGTGTCAACAAGTACGATACGGTAAACAATTTATATGTACTTACTATTAGCTCTTCTGCCGAAGAGAATCCCACGTGGATAAATATATCGGCCATTCGACCAAATGCTCTTTACAAAGTTTATCGAGATGGTATCCAATATTCTCAGGTAACAAGTAGTGGGGATGGTGTACTGCGGTGGATGTATAATGATACGTGGAGTACACGTCATTTATTTATATTTGAATTGATCGGTGATGTCTCTCTGCCGGTTCTACCAGTGGAGGGACCAGCTCTCCCATCCGACGGCACCACCTACACTCCTTCCGCCACATCCCTTGCAGCCGATATCGGTGATTCAACAACCTTCAGCATCAGCACCGACCAGCCACTTATGAGCCTTGACTGGTATGTTGATGATGAGCCTGTCGAAAGCGGGGTAATGGAGTATACTCATGAGTGGAGCACTGCCGGGATACATTCTGTCAGGCTTGAAGGGGATACGGGAATAGAAACTATCTCCAACAGCTGGTCTGTCGTGGTTTCCGAGGCAGGTTCATCTACTATCAGTGTCCTTCCGTCCTCGGCAGTTGTTGCGCCGGGAGATACCTTCTCGCTTGATGTGAACATAGACCCTGCGACTTCCCTTTCAGGCTCCCAGTTCGATATGCACTACAGCAGTCTTGCATCTGTTGACTCCTTACATGAAGGTGAGCTTTTCTCGGGCAATGGCCTGTCAACCACTTTCTATAGCGGGGATGTCGATGATCTTACTTCTGTGCTCAGCGGTGTGTATTCTGCAATTGTCGGTTCAGGGACCATATCTGCACCGGGTACCATGGCCACGGTGAACATGGTTGCAGGAAGCAGTACCGGGGTACTTGAGCTCGCACTCTCGGATGTGGTACTCAGCGATGCGAATTCGAATCCTGCACCTTATACGGTATCCAATGCAACGGTACTGGTGGATTCAGCTCCGGTATTCGATCACGTTGACCCGGTGTCAGCGGTTGAGGGAGATCTGATACTCCTGCCCGTGATTGCAACGGATCCTGATGGTGACTCTCTTGGCTATTCATGTACATCCCTTCCCGATGGAGCAAGCTTCAATCCGACAACGGCAATTATGAGCTGGACTCCGGAAGACGGTGATGCGGGAGATTACAGTGCTGATTTTGAGGTAACTGACGGCTATCTCAATGATTCCGTAAGTGTCAGCATAACGGTCAACCCTCTGAATCATGCTCCTGTGATAACTGACTTCGAACCCGCAGATGCTGCGGTGATCGAAGAGGGTAGTTCTGTCAATATCAGCGTGGGAGCAAGTGATGAAGACGGTGACACTCTCAGCTACACCATTGCCATAGATGGCTCGCAGGTCAGCACTTCCACGACCTACGCATGGAATCTTGATTATTCATCTTCAGGTTCCCATATAATTGAGGTGACTGTCAGCGACGGTACAAACACTGTCAGCAGTTCCCACACAGTCTCAGTCACCGACCTGCATCCGCGCTGGGATATAAATGAGGACGGTATAGTGAACGTCCTTGACGTAACCCTTGTGGGACAGAACTATGGTAACACGTACTCAGATAACTTTCCCAGATGGGACGTAAACCAGGACGGCAGCGTGAACATACAGGATTTGTCTATTGTAGCTTCCCGCTTCGGCGAAACTGTTGAGTGATACCTGGAGTATCACTCTGACTTTTTTTTAAAACAGGGCTTTTGTTCTATCTGCGAACAACCATCCGCCGCAGGCGGCACGTTCCTTCGATGTTGCAAAGAGGACTTATTGCGTTATACTGTAGTTTAAAAGTTAAATGCAATAAATGTTAAATTGAAGTGACATCTTATTTAAAAACCTTACAATCAAGGAGATTTGCCGTCGAAATAACATTTTTTCTTCGGACTTTCTTGCATTAATCATTTTCCATCTTCAAAAAACACCTTTATTCTCAGAAACTACCTGGCATGAATATTCCGATCAGACAAAATATGCCAGTTAAAGCATACATTGCCCATGTTGCCTGCTTTTCAGTAACTCTGTAGTAATATGGAAGTACCCACTTAAGTGTAAGGGGATTGGGAACTTCAAGCGTTCCGTCCTCGCGTTCTCTGCCGAATTTAGCTACAGGGAACTTCTTTACTCTCCAGTAAACGTACATAAGGAAATTGATCGTGTGCGGAATAAGCATTATAAATCCGCTGATGACAAATCCCTGTATAACTATAAGCGCACCTATTGCAGCACCTATTGTCAGCGATCCGATGTTACCCCAGAAGATCCGGGACGGATATCTGTCGTAGAGGAAATACGCCAGTGCAGCTCCGGTGATACTTACTATGGCAAAGATGTTCTCCACGTTACCGATCAGAATGGATCTTATTATAAGTGATATAAGGATAATAACCGAAAGTCCGGAGGCAAGACCATTGAAGCCTGAGTGCATGTTCACGAGATTCGAAGCAACCAGAACAAATGTCGGAACCACAAACTGCAGGTAGAGTATCCCAGTCTCAAAACCACCGATTGCCGGAAATGCAAATGCGGTTGTTGTTGCATACTGGATAAGCGGGTATGAACAGTAGTACATCAGCAGGAGCTTTGTGACTCTGCCTATGTCAATCATATCATCAAGTATACCAAAAAGCCCGAATAGTGAAACTACGATCAGTGCAACGTAGTTTGTTGTTGAGAACTTGAAAAATAGTGTGTTAAGCGAAAAACTCACCATTGCCACAAGCAGAATCGCAATACCGCCTCTGTCAGGCACTTCCGTGAATCTGTATTTGTAATAGTCTCTCGCCAGAATTCCCCTTTCAGCCAGTTTATCAATAAAGTACGGCATGGATATGAATGCTGCAGTAAAGGGAAGGAGAAAACTACTAGCCAGAATAAGCCCGAAAATAACTGAAGGTAAACTCATATCCAACATGGCATAACACTCGTGTTTTAGTTTTATTTATGGATTAATATTAAAAAATATATTTCATTCGCTATATACTCCGGAGGTATATAGTGCTTGCGTATAGCTTCTTCATTTTGGCATATGCTCATCATTATGCTCATGTGATCTTCGTAAACACTCAACTTTATATAGTTGGTAACGACATACTCTGAATGAATAAGATACATGGGTTGTTGTCTATTCACGAAAAATAAGTGGTCAATATCGACCTACACAATTGAATATTGGTGGTTTAAATGAAGTTAGTGGAAGCTAAGTGTGCAACATGTGGGAGTGCTATATATGTTTATGAAGAGTATGTTCGTGATCAAATGTACTGTACTCTGCACTGTATGGAATCTGCAAGTTCCGGGGAATTATTTCCCAAGGAGAACGCCATAAGATCGCTGTAACATAATTATTAATTTTTTAAGAATGGCCGGACAGTATCTATTTACCTGGACTGGATGAGCAGAACAATTTTATAATCTCATCTCTATTATCTTTACTTCATGAGAAAAATTCTGATAACGGGTGGGATGGGTCAGGTAGGAAGCTATCTTGTAGATAAGTTTCACTCTCATTCGCAGGTGACTGTACTCGATAATCTTTCCTCCAGGAGCAAATATGTTCTTCCAGAAGGTGTAGATCTTGTTAAAGACGATATTCGCTCTTCCGTTGCACAGGATCTCGTTTCTGATCATGATATTGTGATTCATACTGCAGCTCAGATCAGTGTGAAGAAGTCCATGGAAGATCCCCTGTTCGATGCGGACAATAATGTCTTCGGTACTTTAAATCTTCTTGAGGGTGCTCGCAAGGGTGATCTTGAGAAGTTCATTTATTTCAGTTCTGCTGCCGTTTATGGTAATCCCGAATACCTTGCAGTTGATGAGAAACATCCGGTAAATCCCATGTCTCCTTATGGAGCAAGCAAGCTATGCGGGGAAAAATATTGTACCATGTACCATGATGCTTACGGTCTGCCGACTGTGTGCATACGTCCCTTCAATATCTACAGTCCCAGACAGGACCCTTCTAATCCGTATTCCGGTGTTATTACAAAGTTTATGGAAAGAGTAAGTCAGGACCTTCCGCCGATTATTTTTGGTGATGGTATGCAGACAAGGGATTTTGTATCTGTTCATGACATTGTTAATATGGTTTTACTGCTCTCCGAAGATAGGGATTATAACGGGGAAGTATTCAATGTGGGAACCGGTGTAAAGACCAGCGTGATCGAACTTGCCAATATGATCATGGACCTTTTCAAGCTTGACATGGATATCGAGTTCAGAGATCCCATGCAGGGAGATATCAGGGACAGCTATTCTGATATCAGCAAAGCAAAAAAGATCGGTTACAGGCCGCAGGTCGAGCTAAAGCGTGGTCTGAAAGAAATATCTGATACAATGTTCACAGCTGACTAAGCTCCCGTAGGGATCAGTGTACCCATGCTTCAGAAGGAAAAACTATTACAGAATAAAGTTGTTTCATATGGTGTTCTCTCGGTACTGTATGTCATCAAAGGACTGCTGGATGTGGTCCGAAACGTACAGACATTTGACTGGAAGAACAACAAAAAATATGTCTTTCTGACAATAACCTTTCTCTATGCAGCCATGATCTTTTACCTGTCCTCAAGATCTGATATAAGCGTTCCCACACATATCATAAAAGTTCCTCTGGTGTATCAGTTGAGAGATTTCCTTGAAAGTTCGAACCTGACATTTATAATCGATCTTGTGGAATATTCATATCAGCACAGGGATAAGGTTGCCCACATGTTCCTGTATTTTGGTCTCGGCATATTCCTGCACCTGACCTTCAGGAACTCGGACAATCCGATACTCGAAAAATATGCTGCAGTGCTGGCTATTGTCATCGGTATACTATATGGTATCAGCGATGAGATCCATCAGATGTACGTTCCGGGAAGAACGTCAAGCATTCATGATCTGTATGCAGATAGTATTGGTGTGACTATCGCACAGGTCGTCTTTGTGATCCTGCTTTTAATCGGCCTATATGGCAGAAAAAAGAAAAAAGAAGATACGCATCAGGATCAGACCTAGGCGCGCATGCCATTCATCTGAGCTTTTATCTGATGCTGATTCTTGTCTCCACGGCCAATTCCCTTGTAAACAAAACCTGCCTCAATGAAGCTGTCGGGATCGATGACATTCCTTCCGTCAATGACAACTGGATTTGCTTTTCCCATCAGTGATTTCAAACTCTGTGGTTCTATATTGAAGTATTCTTTGTGTCCGGTGAACAGCACTGTAACATCCGCATCCCTGACAACTTCTTCCATGTCTTTTAGTACCTCGACTTCCGGGTATTGCAGAACATGCGGGTCATGGACCAGGACCTCTGCGCCATCGTCAAGTATCATATCCCTGTATGGTTCCGAAGGTGGATTGCGGGCATCATCGGAGTCATTGATAAACGCCCAGCCCAGCAAAGCTACCTTTGAGTCCTTTATATCCTTGTTTACCCGATTCAGGGCAGCCTTTGTCAGGTTGTACATGTGTACCGGCATGAAATCATTGATCTTTCTTGCAAGCACGTATATGGAATCCGCTTTTGCAGGGTAATCAAGCTCTTCATTGCCCAGTTTCACACCACGCTCTAGATGATAGGTGTCCTTTGTCAGACAGTGACCTCCGACCCCTGCACCGGGCCAGAGCATGGCTCTTGTTATACCCTCGCCTTTCAGGCTGTCAATACCGGTCCTGACATCGTATACGTTTATTCCCATGGCCTCACAGTAGAGTGCAAGCTGGTTGACGGCTGCTATCTGCAGGTCCCTGAAAGTATTTTCTGCGGTCTTTGTTACCTCTGCCGCTGTTGCGGTCATGGGTATGACCTTACCTTTTGTCAGGACAGGTGAGTACAGCTCCACAGCTCTTCTGGTGCTGGCCTCATTGATACCACCAACAATACGGTCATGTTCCTGTATATTTTTCAGGAGCCTTCCGACCATCACTCTTTCAGGAGCATGGGCCAGTGCAAAATCCTCGCCTGCAACAAGGCCGGATTCCACCTCAAGTATCTCACGGGCCATGCCATCGGTTGTTCCCGGTGTGATCGTGGATTCAAGGACCACGAGCATGCCGGGTTTTAGGTAGCGTCCTGCGTTACGGATGCCTTCCTTCAGTGCTCCGAAATCAGGTTCAAGTGCCTTTGGATCTGCAAATGGTGTCTGGATCGCAAGGGTTACGGCATCAAGCTCTCCGATTCTTGAAAAATCGGGTGTGCACTCGAACTTACCTGCCTTGACCACCTTTTCCAATAGTTCTTCCAGGCCTGGCTCCTCGCCCTTAAGGGGACTTTCCCCGCGGTTGAGCATATCTATCTTATAACCGGATGACGGAGAGTCCCTCTGGAATCCCAGTACATGGTCGAATCTGTCCGAATCAGCGAACAAGGCAGCAGCGGGAATCCCCACATAACCCATTCCGATGACCCCTATCTTCTTTATGGGTCCTCTCTGCTCTAAAATACTTTCAAGTTGCTTGTTCATGGTATCACTTATTTT
>JAALLO010000184.1_pt1 | contig 15925 bp, 27 predicted proteins | sample 7245941 | NCBI WGS metagenome assembly JAALLO01 (sample SAMN13049198, study PRJNA578106) | oil field metagenome | isolation source: filtered produced water from oil reservoir A2 | place: USA:offshore Texas | collected 2016 | reverse complement strand
GTGTTTTTCTTCTTTAGTCTTTTTACATAATCCGTTATAGTGATCGTAATATTCACAATCTTGACAAGTAAATTCTTCTGCATCTTCTATCACAACTGGAATTTTAATATTCATCACTCCACCTCCTCTGCTTTTTCTATATGCTCACCTTCGGACAAAGTCTTATATTAGTTACATTCTTTTAAAAAATCTTCTACAGCTTTCTCTGCATCTGATTTTTTAAATTTATATATAAATTTCATTATCATATCATAGATTTTCATTTTCTTAACCTCCGTTAATATCTTATTTAGTCGCTAACTACAACCTTAGGATCATCTATACCATACTCTATCGCAACCCATAGTGCTGTAAGATTTTCAATCAGATCTATTGATTCTGCTGCTGCAGACATCTATCATCACTCCTTCAAGCAGTTGCCTTAGATTTCTTATATAACTTTTCTACATCGAACCAATCTGCAACTGTAACTCCATGTTCCCTTGTAGGAACCAATACTAATGCTTGTCCTCCCTCGATTTTGAGGACTTCTCCATCAAATATATACAGATCACTATCATGGTCATATATAAAAACTCTATCACCCTCATTCATTAGCTCACTTCCTTTATCATAATTTCCATTCTCTCTTCGCCTTTTAAACATGATATTTTTTCTACTGTTGCCTTTACCACTTGAATATCATCTATGTAAGCTATCTTATTGAGTCCGTCCATAGCTGTTTTCAAATAATTGTCTGCGTCCCCTTGCTTATTGCCGTTTATATAAACCTTAACTGTAATACATATACTTGCAGATGTAGGAGTTTTGATTTTCGTTTTAGCAATCCAACCAATAGAGTTTTTATATTCCAGATACTTTTTTGCTCTGCTTTTTACAAACTTACCTCTTTGAGTCATTCTCACATATGGTACCGGTCTTCCTGGAATTACAATTTTGACTTCACTCATTTAACCACCTCATAACTTTCACAGCTAGAAAAATTTGATATGCAACTACACCTATTTGAAGTTTTATTATCGCCTCAGGATTACTCCTAAAAATGAATGCTAATATTAAAGCTAAAACAATTACTACTGCACTAATAACAGTCCATAAATAAAATCTATTCATTTCCACACCACCCTATATTGCAATTGAGTCCTTAATATCGCTTATATCATTTTTAATTTGCTTAATGTTTTGATACACGCTTTTCTGTGAAATTCCAACTTCTAAACCTATTTGTCTTTGTACTTTATCCTCAACGAATCTCTTGATAAAAATTTCTCTCCTTCTTTCAGACATATTCTTAACTCTTGAAATTACTTGATTTAAAGCTAAAATATTAATAGCTTCATTTTCGGTATTTTTTTCACTATAAAACCTCTCTATGTTTTCAAAATTCTTGTTGTCGTCGTATTCATTGAAAATTGTATTGTAGCTAATAACATCTAATTTATCTGAATTATCCCTGTTATAATTTCTCATAGCATTTTTAACAAATATTCTTGCAAAATATCCAAATCCGACCTCGGGATTGCTATAAATTTCAAACGCTTTGAATAATGCAATCCTCGCCTCCTGGTATAAATCATCAAATTCATGTTTATATGAGAATTTGTTAGCTTCACTTCTGCAAAGATTGTCCCATTTAAGAATGACCTCTTCACAAGTCATTTCTCTTGTTTCTTTGCTACTTATTCGTATTTTCTTTGTTTTCATGATTCATCACTTCCAGAATCAGCATTTATATGCTTTTTAGCTTTTACAATGACCTCACTAAACTTTTTACCGTTCACAATCACTTAATCCCAAGTATTTTTTCAAGCTCTTCATTGCTGTATTTATGATGCCTTTGTTGAAAATTGTGAAATCTATTTTTAGGTTTGTTATTACTAGAATAATTTTGTTTAGATTTCTGTTTAGCCTTACTTAAATTAACCTCAGGCTCTTTAGGGTCAATTTTGTCTGCTGCCTCTCTTAGTTTCTGCTTTTCCCATTCATCCTCTATTACTGGAATGAAATATTTAAAGCTTTTTATATTTAGCTTGCCGTTATTATTCTTTTTGTATCTTTCACAAGCAAAATCAATACACTGAATAATAAAGTCAACCGGATATCCTTTTTCATAAATTTGTAAGATAGCTTCCAAGTCTTTTGGAGGTACTATTGTTCTTTGCAGTACTTTTTCTCTATAATGATTTTCAATTTTTTGTAGTGGTGATTTTATTTCTTCAACTGAATTAAGTTTATCTATTATATCCTCATCCTGTTTGGTAGAATCGGCATCTACCGGGGCGACAGGATTTATGTTTCCAGTTTTTTGAAGTTCGTCCTCTATAATAGTAATAGCAGTATATATATTATTATCATTATTGTTTATGTCTTTCTGTTGTCTTTCTGTTGTTTCATCTCTTGTACTTTCTGTTGTACTTTTTAATGTTTTACTAACTTGATAAGTATTGTAATTTACTACTTTTAGAACTGTTTTTCTCTTATCCTTTTTAACTTCCAACATTTGTTCTTTTTTTAAGTCGTCTAAAAACTTTCTTACTTTATTCCTGGACCATCCCCAACGTTCAGCTAATTGTAATTCTGATGTGATTCTTTCGCCTCTTTTTACTTCATATACTGAATCTCTAAAATACGCTTTTCCGTCTTCGTGATTAACCATCATAAGTATGTCTATCCAAGCTTGACCTTTAGAAAATGGTTTATCCTTCCATAACCAATGCTTTTGAATTTTCCTGTGTAGACTAATCCATCCTTCCAATTTATCACCTACTTTAAAGGGTGGCACCCGGATGCCCGGGCACCTATATTAATAAGGGGGTATCAAAGTTTTTGAATAAGAATCATAAGTAATGTCAATGCTAATATTAGGGAGAATATAGCGTTTTTTCTCCGACGTTTTTTGATATAACTTTGAGGAGTTTGTCCCCTATCTAACCTAATTAAATCTGGTCGTTCCATATAATCACCAACCTTTTTAAAAAGGATATAAACTTAAATCTATCTCCAGTCCTTTATCTGCTATATAAACGTCTTTTTTTGATATATTTTCTATCTCTTTTTTAAACTGTTCTGCATTACTATTTCCGTCAGAAAGATGTAAAAGAATTATATTTTTTACTGATTTTAAATCATTAGCCTTCAAAAATTCTTTTACACTTTCTAGTTCAAAATGAGATTTTAATACTCTGTCTTTCATTACTGGATGCACTATTCCATTTTCAACATTTTGATTTAGAAGTTCTATACTATAGTTACACTCAACTAAAATGTGGTTTAAGTTTTTGAATGTGTATTCTACATAGTAAGTATCTGTAGCAAATAATAACCTACCCATGTCTTTATGATGTATCAGAAAACCCATAGGCTCTTTACTATCATGTTTTGTCTCAAAAGGTAGTATCTTATATCCTCCTACCTTAAAAGCTTCTCTAGGCTTTATTATTCTTGCTCTGTGGCTATTTATTTTTAGGGTTTGTAATGTACCTTCGGACATATAAACACCTATTCCGGCGTCAATTATCTGCTTTACATATTTACAATGGTCTTTGTGTTCATGAGTAACTAGGCATCCAACAACATTATTTAATTGGTAGTCTAATGCTTTCTTAACTTCATCAAATCTAATTCCGCATTCAATGATTAAAGTTTCATTTTCACCCTGGATTAGGTAACAATTCCCGGAGGAGCTGCTACCTAATACTTTGACCCTCATTAGAATCCTGGTCCTTCATCTAAGCTAATCTGTTCTTGTTGGTGAGGCTTCTCTTTTTTTTCCTCATTGACTTCAATAAATTCAACATCTTGAACTTCATCTTCATTAAAATCTAATGTTTTCTTATTGGCATTTTCTTTTATTTCTTGCTTCACTTCTGTTTCAGCGTCTTGTCTTTTATATTCATTCTCTGTCGTATTATTAAATGCTTGAATTAAAAGGTCGCTATCATCAGAAGTATTCGCAAACATCTTGCAAGCTCTATTTATGACAGTCTTTTTAGCCATTTGGTCTGTGAAGTTTTTGTGGGCTCCTGAGGCACCTTTTGCATATCCTTGGCCCCAGGCTTTTCTAATTTGTGATATGTTCATTATCTCAGTATAATTAGGCAACCCATCTTCAGTAACTATAATTGCATAAGCTCCTTTAATTTTGTCTGGATTAATATTCTCAAATTTTTGCTCATGTTTTGTGATTACCTTAACTCCTGTCTCAAGGTCAAATGAATATTCGAAAACATCACCTTCATAAATACAGTTTGCAACTACATTTTTTACTCCTTTTAGCCTTTTAGTTACTGCTACAGTCCCGAAATAACTTCTCATAAGTTGCAATTGATTTCCGTAAGCTACAAAATAACATTGTTTTTTAGCTGGACTTAAACCTTGAACAACCATATCCAGCAAAGAGTTTGCTATACTATCTTTCGTACATACTTCTAAAACAGGCTTTTTATTTTTATCTACAGTACTTTGTAATATTAACCATGCAGATTTCATTGCATTTTGTGGACTATAATTAGGTGGAAAGTGTATGTCTCCATTTTCCTGAAATTCTTTTATTTTACTCTCAACAACATCAATAACATCTTTCTTTACAATCTTTAATTCATTAGCCATCTAAGCCACCTCCGCTTTATTTTCTTTTTGAACTTCAACCTTAAGTTTTTTATCTTTGCTTACGATTAGATTTACAATTTGACTGCCACAGTCTATTAGTTCATTAATACTTTCCCTATTGTCTATAAACACAGGAGCTGAAACGTTGTAATGCTTCGTAAGTGTATTAATAATGTCAAGTCCTGCATTTATTTTTGCTGCATTGTTAGCGTCTGAGTATGGTACTCCGTCTATAAGAGTCTCGCAACATTCTTCAATTGCTCCGTTTACTAGAGTATTAAATAGTTTGAAACGTACATTTCTAAATTTTTTGTTTATTCTGCTCTCTAGAAGGTCAACTTTGGTCCTAACAAACTCCTCGCATAAGTACTCTTGACCTTCGAGCTCTGCAATTTGATTGGCCAGTTCTCTTTCTCTCTCTTGAAGTTCCATGATTCTATTTTTAGCTTTCTCGTTATGTTCTTTTGCTCTGATTGAATACTTCAATCTATCAATTTCATTTTCAAGTTCAGCTTTTTTATTCTTCAGTTCATTAATTGTAGTTTCATCTGGTTTCACTATTTTACTTTCTAATTCTTTTATTTCTAACTCAATCTGCTTATATTCATCTGTAGGTACAAACTCTGATACAGATAGATTTTGATATTTTTCTTCAGCTTGATTTATATCTTTCAAAAGATTCTCTCTATCAGATTCAAATGTTTCTATAGCATTTTCAATTTTTTTAATAATTTCTTTTTTAGCCTTAATTTTCTCAGAATAACTCTTTCCAGCTGCAGTTATAGATTGAAGAGTGGACTCTTTTTGCATTTTAAAGTTTTTTTCCATTTCAGCTTTTTTGCTTTCGATTGTATACTTTGGAAGTTCTTGTCCACACGTTGGACATATGCACTGGCTTTCATCAAACTCAAATGTTTTCTTATCTTCTTCAAACCACTTTTCTCTAAGCTCCTGAACTTTTTCTTCTAACTTTGGAATTTCATTTTCAACTTTTTCTAAATCTTCTTTTTTACTCTGTATTTGGTATTCCAATTCTTTAAGTTGATTTTTAAATCCAAATATTACTTGTTGAAGTTTTATTTTTGGCTCTTGAGCCTTTTGCCTTTGCTCTTGTTCTATATCCCTAAGCTTGTCCTTTAGCTTATAAATTTCAGCCTTAATTTTGCTATTTTTCTCATATATCTTGCTATGGTCCAGTATTTGATTGTCTATTTCATTGATGCTACCCTTAAGGGCTCTGATTCTAAATTCAATAGATTCTGTTTCTGTATCTTCTACTTCCTCAATTGAGTTGTTGAGTTCGTCTATTCTGTATGGAATTGATTTTAGTTCTTCATTCAGCTTTTTCTTCTTTGATGAAATCATCTTTTTAAAGTCTTCCAAGCTTTTATCACCTAGTAGGTTCTCAAGCCTTTTCAGTTTATTGCTTGTTGCCATTACATCTTGGTCCGATATATCTCCGACAACTTCCAAGAGTATATTTCTTCTGTCTTTCCAGTTAAGTACTGTATTAAAGTAAAGTGGATTAGTTATAAGCTTGAATATGCCTTCATCAATCAACTCATTTATTCGTTCTGTATATTCCTTTTTCTTTACTGGAACGTCGTCAATATAGTAATCTGTAGTATGCCCGGTAAGTTGCTTATCAGCTTGTCCACGCCTCTTAGTCCACTTTTCCTTATAGATTTTTTTCAGAATCAACTCTGCTCCATCTACTTCCAATACTCCTTCAACCTCATGGTCAAGTCCGTGGAATACTTCACCGTTACTGTCATAGGTCTTAATTCCGAAATCTTTCCTATCTGTGCTATCTTTATCGAAGAGTAGCCATGTGAATGCATCAAATACCGTGGTCTTCCCAGTTGCATTTTCACCGTATATATTTGTTACTTTCCCGAAATTTATCTCAAGGTTTTTTATACCTTTGAAGTTTCTAAGTCTTAACTTTTTCAAGTTTATATTCACCTAACTCGCCTCCTTAGTAATTTCTAAAATTTCCTTTATCCATCTTTCTCTTTTTTTGATTTCTTTGTCATTATCAATGATTTGTTTCGCAAGCCTTTTGTTTTCATCTTTATACTGCTCTATATCAGCTCTATATCTCTGGATGCAATCTATATCAAATTGAGTAAGTTTCATACTTCCATCTCCCTTGTCCTAAATCCCCCATCATGATATAATGGGGGTAGCTAAATATTTTTTGTCTGCCCTTTTCTTGGGGCATTTTTTTATTTTTCTATTTATTTTCATTCTCTTAACTATCCTCCACTTTAACGATATATGAATTTTTATGTTTGCACCATGAACAATTTATGCATGGTAAATCAGATTGAAATATGATACAATATTTAGTTTGAAATCATCAATGATACGCAAGCACTCATTAATTCTTTTATTTCTTTAAGAACTATGTTCCATTTCTTTTCCTCATTCTTTGATATTTCATCATCACATGCTACTTCTACTAATGAATTATTTGCTTGATATACATCTGCCATTTCCTTTTGCAGTCTTAATACATTAGCTGACAATCTTCCTAAATTTATATCAGGTAGATATTTTTTTCCTACTGGATTATTATTTTTTAGATGCATATACCAAAGCCAGTTTGCATTATACACTTCAATCATTCTACAAACTAATTCTCCAGATGGTAACAAATCCCCATTTTCATATGCACTCAATGTCCTCTTAGGTATCGGCAGTAATTCGCTTGCTTGTTCTTGGGTTAAATTTGCATCTTTTCTTGCCTTTTTGTAGATAGCGCCGCAATACTTCCTCATTCTTTTTCACCACCTTTCGTTATATACTTTAATTAAGAATTAATCCCACTCTTTTCTATTTGCTTAAGCACATCCATTAAGTCTCTCGCCTTACATATAAATGCAGGTACAAGCATCCTCACTTCTTCCTTATCGAGTACTTGTATGTACTTGCCCTTCTTCACTTTCTCTCACCTCCTTAAGCAGCATATTTTACATACATTCTTGCAACTATTCCTATGTATATCTCCTTGAGTCGCTTGTCCATACTGATTACATCAAGATAATTAGTTTTGTCTATTGCAGTTTTAGTTGCACCTTCAAGTGCCATTCTCTGCTTCAAGTTTTCTAATCTTCTATTCAGATTACAACCAGCACGTTCTTCTAAAAGCCTATAACTTTCATCAACAAATTTTTTGTAATCACCATATTTGAAACCAATTTTACGGAGTTTTTTATTTACATCCTTACGCCAATCATCATTGCGATTAATGATTGTTTCTTTAATTTCACTTACTCGATTTTTTGTAATTTTTATCTCTTGTTCTAACTGTTTTTGTTTAAGCTCCATATTTATGAGTAATTGCAATTGTGGACTTAAACTTTTAAGTTGTTTGTCTAGATTTTTTGCTCTAAAGTATGTTTCAACTAATTTTTCATATACTTCCCAAGCCTCGTCTGTATTTAGCGATTTGGCATGCATTAATGCTCCTGATTCAGTCCATAAATATACACTGCTAGCTCTTTTACCAACGACACCGAAATTTTCGTACTGGTTCTTAAAGTTTGCCAATTCCTTGTCTTGTAATTTGAAATAATGTTTACCTTGAACATATCTATTTTTGTTGTTTGAATAGTTATCTCTAATTTTTTTAGGTTCGGTTCCATAACTTTCTGCTAATTGCTCTGTTGTTAAAACTCTTTGCCCTAAATGCTCAACTATTTGCAAATCATTCACTTGTTTTTCCCCCTTTCCTCTTCTTTTCTTCTTTTGTAGCTAATCTTAGAGCAATTTCATATAGGACATCGTAGACATCCATTCTTCTACCCTCCTTTTTAAGTTATTTAAGAATTTTTTTTCTTTCTTTTCTAAGCTCCTCAATTCTCTGTTTAATCTCCTGGCATCTTTTTTCTGAGCCTTCGATGTTATATATCCTTATATGCTCTAATGCTAACCTGCTGTGCTCTAAGACTATTTGTTCTAGTCTCTTTTCTGCAGGAGTTAGGATTTCTTTCATCTTTTTCACCTTCTTTTTCACTTTTCTTCTCAGCAATACTTCTTCTAGATATTGCTTTAAACATCATTGATAAAAATATATTCTTTCTATCTTCTGTTTCATCATTAGGTTTAGCAACTTCAGCAGCTGCAATCTTTGGTGTTGGTAGTCGTGGCATTGGCTTGCCCTCCTTTTGTCGAAATTTGTTTGAAGGTTTTCGCCTCTTCCTGTTGAAATATGTAAACAGGAAGGAGGTGATAGCTTTGACAGACATTAACATTAACAATATAAGTAAATACGTTGAAATGATAGAAAAAAATTTGTTTCCTATTTATGATGATTCTTTAGTTGAAACACAACAAATGATTATCAAAGAATTAAAAGAAAAAGGTTTTAATGATACCCAACTAATAACAGGGTTAATTCAAGGTATGGCTAATGCATCTTTTCGGTTAGCTGTAAAATTATCTTTTCTTTTAGGTGCTATTATGAATAATCCTGATTTTGATTTAACAGATGAAGAAACAATTAAATTGATAAGTAAAAATCTTATAAATTAATCTCCAATCTCAATTTTTGCTGCTTTTACTGCTGACTTTAAAATTGAATCCTTATCTACTTTAGTCAATGGCTGGACTCGCTTTACCAGTTCAGCCACTCTCTTTTCAAGTTCAGCAACTCTTTTTTCTAATGTCATCTCTCTCACCTCCTTAAATTATTTTTTTGAAACTGGGAAAAATAATGTTAGGCTGACTTATCTCCCAGAAGTTCTGATATTGGGACTTCTAGTGCTTGAGATATGCGTTTTAATTTTGTTATTGGAGGGATTATTATTCCATTCTCATAACGTGATATTACTGTTTGTTCTATTTGTGTTATTTCTGATAACTTAGTTTGAGTAATCCCTCGTTGATTTCTAAAAAATCTAATTCGTTGACCGATTGTATTCATTGAAAAACCTCCTTTCATATACTATTATATACGTTTTACGTATATTGTCAATATAAATTATGCGTGTTTTGTATATTTTTTATTCAACAATTGTATTATTTTCATAATCAGGCTATTATGGATATAAATAAATATACTTTAAACGCATAGATAGTAAGGTGATTAAGATGTTTGATATAGGTTCTCGTATTCGTGCAATTAGAAAACTAAATAATATGAATATGACTGAATTAGCTAAAAAAATTAACTTAACACAACCTCAATTAAGTCGTATTGAAAACAATGTAAACATGGTTCAATTTGATACTTTAGAAAAAATTTGCCAAATCTTTAATATTTCTTTATCTGAATTTTTCAAAGATCATAATTCAACTGACGTAACTCTTGATGATGTTGTTAAAGAACTCAAAGACCTAACTCCTTCTCAACTGGAAGCTATAAAGATTACTGCTAAAGCTATGAAGGAAAGGAGAAATTAATAGTGAATAATTCTCTAATTAATTTGCAACATATATGTTCAATAACAGAAGTAAAAACTAAAAACCTTTTTCATTTTGAAAGAGAGACTTCTGATGTAGATACAATCAATTACCTTTTATCAAAAGGTTGGGTTCTATTAAAAATTTATAAAATAACACAAACTGAAAGGTATGATACTGAAAATGAAATTATATATGAATCATTAGTTTATGTTTTAGGTTTTCCAAAGCCTGGTATAGACCCTACTGCTGACAACTACCGTGATGAGTTTGACCTATAACATAAGTAGCTCCATTTGGATTTTTTGCAATTTCTAAAAGAGACCACCCATTCTTTAAAAAATCATTTAACTTTTCTGCATCATATAATTGCTTGACTTTCTTAACTTTTGTTAAATCAATTTCATTTTTCATTTCCTCCCCCTCCTCTCATATATGAAATTTATTTCTTTAAATCGGGAAAAATAATGTTAGGCTGTGGTTTGATCATGATTTTGTTTACCATGGTGTACAAAATTGGCAAAAAAAAGGGCTTCCATAGATACATTTAATTCTTTTGCTATCTTCATTGCTATAATAGTTCCAGGTTTTTTTTTGTTGTTTTCGATATCTGATAAGTAAGGTCTAGTTATACCTACTTTTTTTGCTAATTGTTCTTGGGTAATGTCAAGTTTATTTCTATAAAACTTAATTTTGTTTTGCATGTATTCACCTCCTTTTCGTACACCTTGGTTTACACTTATTAGTTTACTATAGTATACGGTTGTTGTCAACTATGTTATACAAGTTTTTTGTATTTTTTTATTGGGAAATATTTAATTATTGTAAACTTTTGTATACAATTAAAATTATAAAGTATTCAGGAGTGATATTTAATGTCTAAGCTAGGACAATATATTAAGAAAAAAAGAGAAGAAAAAAACATGGCATTAAGACCGTTTGCTGAAATGTGTGACTTGAGTCATGCCTATATTGATAAATTAGAAAAAGGTGTAGACCCTCGAACCGGCAAACCTGTGATACCTACTATTGATACTTTGCAAAAAATATCACAAGCTCTCAATTGTCCACTAGAAGAGTTGCTAAAACAAGGTGGCTATATTGAGAAAAAGGATGAAGTTGAATCTGAGCTAGATTTAACCCTAGAAGAGCAACAGCTCTTAGAAAAAATAAAATCTGACCCAGAGCTAAGCATTTTATTTCACGACCTAAAGTCGGCACCTAAGAAAAAGATTAAGCAGCTCCTTAAGACATGGGAATTTGTTAAGGAGCAGTTTGATAACTGGGATGATGAGGAGTAAAAGTTAATTTACAGGGGGGATTAAAAGTGTCATATAACGAAAAGTATTTTGATATCTACATAAATATGTATAAAAAAGCTAGAAACTTAGAAAAAGAAAATAGGACAGATGAAGCTCTTAAAATATATTTAGAAATTCTGAAAAAATATAGTCCTATTGGTACTGCTTATTATGAAAGACCAGCTATCATCCTTGAAAAGAAAAAGAAATATAAAGAAGCATTAGAAGTTTGTGAAAGTGCTATTCAAGCCATTAATTCAAATAGATTTAATGCTGACCCTATTAAATTTGAAAAAAGAATAGAACGACTAAATAGAAAAATTAATATTTCATCGCAACCAAAGACTAACAAGATAAAAAAGCAAAGTAAAAAAAATGAGGTTTCGCAGTATAGAAATAATTCTATACAACATGATAATGTAGAGTTGCCTAATTGGTATATATGCGTGAGTTTTGGAAAGTCAACTTCTCCAAATTATTCTAAAGCAGTATATATGGCAAAGATGGCTCCAAAGTATTTATATGATGAGGTGGATTCTAAACCTATTCATCAAGCATTTTTTTCTGCTGACCCTAATGAATACTTAGCATTTATTGCTTTATATGAGCTTGTGAAAGATTGGAAAAGCAGTTTTGTAATAATTAATGGAAATATCGTTGATAGAAAAATTATTGGAAAGCTCAACTATTGTTATGGTGATAAGTGTCGTTCAGGAAATCCTAGATTTTGTTACGGTGCTAGTGATTTCACAGATAACCCTTTCGGATGTCATAGAGCTCAAATGCACGCTTATAATGATCCATGGTATTCATACGGACAAATAGATAATAATGGAATATTTCACGTTAACAAAGAAATTATAAAGCATGAATTTATTGAAAGAGTTAAGCCTTATAGAATGTGTCCTTCTCTAAATTTAGATGATATATTAAGTAACATTGAAAAACTTCCAAATACAATTAATCCAAGAACGGATAAAAATTGGCAGTATAGAACTTATTTAAGGAATGGTCTTCAAGTGCAAGGCGTTGAACCTAAAGATTTTGGACTAGTAGGAAAAATAGAAATCTCTTTGGATGATATTTTAAATAAGTCTACTGATTCTGATTCTCAAAATAAGAATTCAGGTTGTAATTATACCCAAAATGAAAATGTATCTTATATAGCTACGAATAATAAAGATACTCCTCCACAAAACAAAGGAAAGCTTATTAGATTTATATTAGGTACTATTTTTAGTCTGTTAATATTTCCATTATTAATGATTATTCCTGTGCTTTTAATTGATAATGCTTTACTAGGAACTTTAGTAACTTTAGCAATGCTCTATCCTTCATTTAAATTGGGCTTTAAGATTGGGGATAAAGTTTTTAAAAAGTTCAAAACTAAGCCCAAGGAGCAAGAAAAATCAAGCATCTAACAACTTATTTAAAAAATAAACAACTAAGATTACAAGATTCAATTATCAAACAAGGGGGAAAACTACATAAATGCAATTAGCTAATCTAATACCTAATCAACATGTAAATTTTCTAGAAGATAAAGCAAATGAGATATTAAAGAATCATTCTATAAGTAAACCTTGGGAAATAGATATAGAAAAAATAGTTCAAAACTATAAAAATATTAAATTCTTTTATATGAACTATGATAGCAAGACTATTTTGAAAAGAAATAGAGCAATTATTTTAATTGATAATAAGCTATCTTACAAAGAAAAACGTGAACAACTGGCAGAAGAATTTAGTCATGTCTTGCTCCATTTAGGAAATCAAATTAATTACTGTAATAGCTTGTACTTGGACAAGCAAGAAAACCAAGCTAAACGTATGTCTGCCTATCTCCTCTGCCCTCTTTCAATGATAAAAGAGTTATCTGTAGATATGGATGCATATACTATGATAGATGAAATGGCAGAGATGTTTGATGTGACTAATGAGTTTATGAAGTACAGACTTAGCCTAATCTTTGGTGTAGATATTAATTATATGGCGAAAATTGATAATGAGCTCTATGGTTACTTTTCTATTTAGTTTAAGAGCAGGTTAATTCTGCTTTTTTTCTATTTTTTTTGTTTTTTCGACAAGTTTTACTAAATTTTGACATATAAAATGTTGTATAATTGTCATAAAATAAATTCTAATGATAAGGGGTGTTTATATGAAGAAATTTTTAAAATGGATAGGGATAGGTTTTGTTGTATTGGTTATAATTGGAGCCTTAGCAGGAGGTGGGGATGAATCTCCAACAGAAACTCCTAAAAGTGATGTAGCACAAGAAACATCGTCTTCCGAAAATAATGAAATTACAAGTGAAGAAAAAACAATTGAAAAAACTAAAGAAATAAGTGAACCAGAAGAGAAATTTACTAAGTTTGATTCAGGTAACTATAAAATAGGAACTGATATGCCTGCTGGTGAATATAAGTTATTTAGTGATAGTTTTATGGCTTATTTTGCAGTTAATAAAGATAGTAGTGGCTCATTTGAAAGTATAGTTGCAAATGATAACTTTCAAAACTTTACCTATATAACAGTAAAAGAAGGACAATATTTAGAGCTTAAAGGATGTTATGCAGTACCGGTTAATGAAGCTCCTGCATACAAACCTGTCGATGGGAAATATATACCTGGTAAATATAAAGTAGGATTTGATATTCCAGCAGGTGAATATAAAGTTATATCAGATGGCTCTATAGCATATGTTGAGGTTACAAAAAATAGTTCAGGTACAACGGATTCAATTATAACTAATGATAATTTTGAAAATAATAAATATATCACTGTTTCTGATGGACAATATTTAAAATTACAAAATGCCTATATAGAAAAATAATAATTTCAAGGCTGCCTTGTGCAGCTTTTATTTTTTCCCCAAAAAACATATAATTAAAGCAATAATAATTTAAACTAAAAAGGTGATATCATGAAGAAGGTTGCATTATATATAAGAGTATCAACTCAGGAGCAGGCTAATGAAGGATACTCTATAGCAGGACAAAAAGAAAAGTTAATAAATTACTGTAAACTACGTGATTGGATTATACAAGATATATATATAGATGGTGGATTTAGTGGAACAAATCTTGATAGGCCAGCACTTCAAAAACTACTAAATAATCTTGATAATATCGACATAGTATTAGTATATAAGCTAGATAGACTTTCAAGAAATCAAAGAAATCTTCTGTACCTTGTAGAAGAAAAATTTGGTGAAAATAATATAGATTTTGTTTCTATATTAGAAAACTTTGACACTACTACACCCTTTGGTCGTGCAATGATGGGTATATTAGCAGTATTTGCACAGCTTGAACGTGATACTATAGTAGAAAGAACTAAAATGGGCAAGGAAAGAAGGGCACAAGAAGGCTACTGGAATGGAGGCCCACCTCCTTTTGGTTATGATTTAATAGATGAAAAACTTATTATAAACGCTTATGAAGCTATGATAGTAAAAGAAATATTTGAACTTTATAAAAAATATGGTCAAAATACAATATCAAGAATTTTAAATTCTAAGGGGTATAAAACTAAAAAAGGCAAATGGCATGGCAAGGCAGTAAAAAGAATATTAGATAATTATACTTATTGTGGATTAATACAATATGATGGGAATATCTATGAAGGTGTACATGACGCTATTATAAGCAAAGAAGAATTTGAAGCTGTTCAAAAGATAATGAAATGCAGGAAAAATAATAAAATAAGAAAATCCAAACATCTGCTCGGAGGAATGGTTTGGTGTGGATTTTGTGGAGCTAGATTAAAGCCTGCATGGTCTGGTACAGGTAAAACTAAATATTACCATTATGTCTGTTATTCGGTATCAAAAAGGCCGGTTCATATGATAAAGGATCCTGACTGTCCAGGACATTACTGGAAAATGGAACGACTTGACAAGAAAGTAGTGGACGAAATAAAAAAAATTAAATTGGATAAAGAAAAGTTTATTGAAAAACATAAACGCCGCAAACCTCAGACTAATAGTCAAGTCAATTTAGACATAATAGAAAATAAAATAAAAAGTCTTGATGCTCAAATAGATAAACTTATGGACCTTTATTCTTTAGACCATATGCCAGTTGAAAAAATAAGCCAAAAAATAGAAGCTCTATATAATGAAAAGAAAAAACTCCAAGAAAACTTTGAAACAATGAAAAGCGAAGTTGCTGCAACTAAAGAAACTGTGTCTATTGAAACCATACTTAAATATGTAGATAATTTTGAAGTAATATGGTCCGAAGCAACATTTGAAGAAAAAAGAGAAATACTCCAAGGTTTTATAAAAAAGATAATAGTAACAGAAAAGGTGGAAATAGTTTGGAATATTTAACATATAATTTAATATGGATGTATATGATGTTCTTTATAGGATAGCTCTCAGACTAGCTATTAAAGAAGAACAAAAGCAAAAAGAAAACAAGGAGAAGGAGCAAGAAAAATAATTTTCTGCTCCTTTTTTTATAGTAACATTGGACGTACGCCGTTTCTCTTGTCGTTACTGTACTTGGCGTATACGGAGGTTTTAGAGAAGTTGATCAAACCAAGATAAGAATGCTGGAAACCTTCGGTGCTACAAAATTTCAAACTCTGCAAAAAGTTAT
>JAALLO010000219.1_pt1 | contig 16084 bp, 15 predicted proteins | sample 7245941 | NCBI WGS metagenome assembly JAALLO01 (sample SAMN13049198, study PRJNA578106) | oil field metagenome | isolation source: filtered produced water from oil reservoir A2 | place: USA:offshore Texas | collected 2016 | reverse complement strand
AAATTATCGGAACAAAAACTGCGGATAGAGTTCTACGGTAAGAAAATCGCAGAGGTGGAAGAAGAAATCGCTCGCTACAAGGTAGAACGGAAGAAGGAAGAACAAAAGGAAGAGACTTCGGGAAAGGAAGAAAATGAGAGTGCCGCCTGATGAAAGAGCGGCGCTCTCGCTTTTTCTCAAATTACAACCAATTATACGACTCTATGCCCTACGGAACTTTCTTTCTCAATATATTTATACTCGGAGGGCATAAGCAACTTTCTTTTTGGAGGTGGTGAAAAACTTGTCGAGGTAGCAGGATTTTTAACTCCAATGGAGAATATTACTAAAAGATATGCTTGCTTTGAGGAGGTGAGTTTTTGAGAGTTGCCTCTATGATTTTAGGTATTATCGGCGGAGTAGCCAGTTTTGGTGGAGCTCTTTTTGCGCTATTCGTTGGTGGAGTAGATGCTTCATTTTCTGCATCAGGTACGAGTTCCATAATTGGTCTGGGTGTTGCGGCTATATTTTTCAGTTTGCTTGGATTAGTAGGTGGTGCATTAGCACTAAAGAAACCAAATGTCGCTGGAATAATGATGCTCATTAGCGCTATTGGAGGGGTTATTTCAATTTCGTGGGGCTATGTTATAGCGTTTCCAGTCCTGCTAGTGGCAGGAATTCTTGCATTGATAGGTCAAAAAGAGAAAAATAAAACAACGTTAGATAAGGAGGTAGTATAATGTTTCTACATACTAGAAAACTGCTTGTTGGTTTGTTAATTGGGCTTTTAATTGTGACGCTGACTGGTTGTGGTGAACCTTCAGGAGTAAAAACAGGAGCTGAGTCAGATTCCGCTAAATCTGAAGCTCAGTCAAAACCCGAGGAAAACACAAAGAAAGTAGCTGTTAATAAGGAATTTTCTGTTAACGGATTAAAGATTACCATTGGAGAGGTACAGGTAGAAAAAGAACGTATTCTTGTTGGTATGACAATTAAGAACGAAACCAGTGATAAATTAACTTTCTATCCAGACCAGGGTAGTGCCGTTGTTGGCAGTATGCAACTGGACGCAAATATGTTTATGACTGAAGGTGACGTTTCTGGTGATATTCAGCCCGGGGTTGAAAAATCCGGTGTAGTAGTTTTCACTACGCCGGAAAGTAAGACTTTAACTCCTGAAGAAGTCACGTCAATTGCACTTCACTTAGGAGACGTTTTCAATGAGAAATCTTTCGAGGCTAAGCCTTTCGATACCACACTATCTTTAGAGTAAATGTAAGTTTTTGTGCAAGAGTGCGCTTCGGCGCCTCTTCTTTTATATATGTGTGCGTGATGTAATGGGAACGCAGATGAGGTGATACTATGAAAGGACTACCAAAACGCGCCGCAATACTCTGCAGGGTTTCCACAGAAGACCAAGCGGAAGGAACCTCTCTTGATACTCAAGCTGAAATCTGTATGGAGGAAGCAAAAAGACGAGGTTATCAAATGAGAGACCAGTGCTCCATCAACTTTGGGAGAAATATCAAGATGGTGAGTATGACGCTATCTTTGTTTACCGTATAGATAGGTTAAGCCGTTCTCCGGGAACATTTATGGCGCTTCGTGATTCAGCACGTGAAGTAAGACGCTGCGGTTATAAAGGAGACGGATTTATCTTTGTACAGGGTTCGTCCGACCCTACACCGGAAGGAAACCTCTTTTCAAATATTCAAAGTATCTTTGCTGAATACGAGAGGGAAGTTATCAAGTTACGGACGATAACCGGTAAGAAAAAGTTAGCGAAAGCTGGAAAGTATGCAGGAGGTTCTCAGCCTTTAGGTTACAGGTGGAACGATAAAAAGGAAAAATGGGAAATTATTGAAGATGAAGCTAAGATAGTCAAACTCATTTACCAGTGGTAATCAACTTCGCAAAACTCGTAAAGGACGCGCTGGTAAGATGCAGGCTCATTGGGGTGATGCTACCATCCAGCGTATTCTTACTCACACAGTTTACGCTGGAACAAACTATCTCTGGAGAGGTGATAAAGTGCAGTTAAGTCCTGAACAAGTTGAAAAAGTGAAAAAGGAAAAAATTGATGGGTGGTATGAGGTAGATTTCCCACCTATTATTGATAAAATGCTGTGGGAGAAAGCGCAGGAAAAGAGAGTTAAATCCAGAGGAGGGTTTAACCGCAAGAGACCTAAACCTATACTTGCCGGTCGTATCTTCTGCGGTCTCTGTCAGCGTTCGTTTCACGATACTATGTATAACAAAGGGACGAAACTGGTTTTTAAGTGTAATGGAAAACTCAAGCAATACCATCTTGACGGCAGTTCGAGATGTGAAAGTCCAGTCCTTGATGGTGAAGCAGTTACCACAGAAGTTAAGAAACGAATTATTGATATGCTTCAAAATAAAGAACAGATGCGTAAAGCCATTGATGAGTATGTCGGTTCGCTGGAACGCCGGAAGGAAGAACTGGAAACTTTACTCTCTCCTATAACAGAGCAGATTTCACAGCTACAGGAGAAACAGAAAAGGCTCGCTACTGTTTATGTTGACGGAGCGTTATCACATACCGACTACAAGCGACAAATCAATGAATTGAAGGAACAGGAACTTGCTATTCGCAAGCGGTATGAACATTACTGGCCGGAGATGGAAAACCTCACGAAGCTGGAACAGAATATCGCGGTAGTGAAGGAAGCGATTGAGGAAGAACTGTTTGATGTCCGTTACCAGCCGGATGAGAATACCGTTACTGAAAATATTGCTTTTGTAAAGGTGCACGATGAAAAACATTTAACGGTCGGATTCCCACAGAGAGTAATGACCTGGGAAGAACTGCTTGACAGGTTACAAGTGAGGCTGTGGGTGTATCCAGACCGTTTAGAGGTTCGAGGAATTGTCCCGATAGAAGATATAGCGAATCCTAAATGCTTTTCATTAATTATATTGTAACATAATAGATTTAAAGAACCATTCGTTTACTTTTAATTTTTAAATTTGAATGGAGATAATTATTATACAAATTTCCAATATTTAATCCCTATATTTAAACATAAAATAAAGAGCACGTGTATTCTTTTTTGTAACTCAGTAAAAAATAATTAGTAGTATATAAAAGTGAGGACTTCAATCATGTTAAATAATATTCATTTTCGATGTTTACAAAATTATAATATTGAACCTTATGAAAAAATACAACCTTTAAATCCTTTCTATAAAAAGACTGGACTACATATAGCAATGTTTACAAACAATTATCTTCCATTTATAGGTGGAGTTCCTTTATCTATTGATAGGATGGCTTCAGAGCTAAGAAGACAGGGGCATCGTGTATTCATTTTTGCTCCTGAATACCCTACTAATAATTATGAAGATCATGAGGACACAATTAGATGTAGACTGTTAAAGTTAAAGTATTTAAAAGGAGCTCCCTTTCATTATGCAATTTCAGATATTTTTTCTTCATATATTGAAGAAATATTTATAAAACTAGATGTTGACATTGTTCATGTGCATCATCCTTATTGGATGGGAAAAAAAGGAATGCAAATGGCTAAAAAATATAAAATTCCCATTGTCTATACTTATCATACAAAATTCGAAAAATATATAGGTAGTATACCTTATGTCAATGAAAAAATTGGACAGCGACTGTCCGACTACATTGTCAAACATTTTTCTTCTAATTGTTCCTATATTTTTGCGCCCTCAGAATCAGCAAAGGAAATCCTAAAAAACTTAGGTATTGCTACTCCAATTGAAATTTTGCCAACTGGAATTGATCTAAGCCATTATAATATAGAATCTCAAGAAATAAAAAAAATCAGAAAAAATTTTTTAAAAACTTCAGAAATTTTACTTTTTTGTGTATCAAGACTTTCAAAAGAAAAAAATTTATTATTTTTATTAGAAGGCTTAAAATATGTAAAACAACATACAGCTATAAAATTTAAATGTATAATAGCTGGAGATGGACCTGAAAAAACAAACTTGGAAAAATATATTTTAGAAAATAAATTAAATAGTGAAATTTATCTATTGGGTTCCATTTCTCCTAAAGAAATAAACAAATACTATATGGCATCAGATATTTTTATATTTTCTTCTACTGCAGAAACTCAAGGTATGGTTTTATTAGAGGCAATGGCTGCTTCTTTGCCTGTTGTAGCTGTATCTAGTCCCGGTGTCAATGATATAATTCAAGATGGAATAAATGGATTTAAAACAAGCAATGATATTAAGGAATGGGGCGAAAAATTAATCAGTCTAATGGAGAATCCAAATAAATTACAAAAAATATCTTTAAATGCACTTGAAACTGCAAAAAGATATACGATAGGTTCTATTGGAAAGAAAGCTATATCAATCTATAAACAGCTAATTAGAACTTAAAAAAAATCGCTAGTAAATTTCTCTAGCGATTTTTAGTCTATTCAATATTCATTATTTAGTTGTTTTCTCCATAGCAATATCTTTTACTGATTTACCAAAGAAGTGAACTACGCCAACAATAACTAATAAGGCAATTGGTAATACCACATAAATAGGCATTCCTAAACCTACAGGAATATAGCCAAATAATATAGATATACTAGCTACGGTTATCGCATAAAACAGCTGGGTTTTTGTATGTTCAATATGATCACAAGCCGATCCCATAGATGACAATATTGTTGTATCAGAAATTGGTGAACAATGATCACCAAATATAGCTCCTGTCAGTACAGCTCCTGCACTCATTATTACATAACCTTGTTCTGGTGAGATTGCATATGCAAGAGGAATTGCGAGGGGCATTAAAATACCCATTGTTCCATAGGAAGTCCCTGTAGCAAATGAAATAACTGAACCAAGAATAAATATAATAGATGGTAGTAAAAATGCTGGAATTGTATCTGATAGCTTAGATACTAAAAATTTAGCTGTCCCAAGTTCTTTTATAACACCAGATAATGACCAAGCTAGTAATAGTATAACCCCCGTAATTACTAAAGATTTTAATCCTTGAATCCATATATCTATACCTTCAGACAATGTAAATATTTTTTGTTTAATACCCATAGCTAGAGCAACAATACTTCCAAATACAGCCGCCTGGAATAACACAACACTGGCATCAGAAGCACCAAAGGTCTCTCTGATAGCAGCAATAGAAAGTGGTGAGCTGTTGATCATTTCCATCATAGCTGCATCATCTGATAAAGCGACATACCCATTATAGTAAAATCCTATAAATGCTGATATAATTAAAACGCCAATTGGAATGATTGCATTCCAGATACTTAACTTTATTCCTTCCTTTGGTTCAATGTCAGTAGATTCATCGGAAATCATTGGCTTTGCTCCATCCGGTAATACCTTACCTGTTGTTCTTGCTCTTTTTTCCGCTCTATACATAGGTCCGAATTCTTTAAGAAGTAATGCTGTGGTAACAATAAATGCCAATATTAAAATATTATAAAATCTATAAGGTATTGTAGATACGAAGATACCATATGCGTTAACGCTCTGTCCAATAGAATCATAGGCATCTTTGATTAATCCTACTTCGTACCCTACCCAAGTAGATATTAAGGCAATACCGGCAATTGGAGCCGCAGTTGCATCAATAATAAATGAAAGCTTTTCCCTCGAAATTCTCATTTTATCTGTTACTGGTCTCATTATTGGTCCTACTATTAAGGAATTGGCATAGTCATCGAAAAATACAAATAATCCTAAAACCCAAGTTATGATTTGAGCACTTACAGGTGATTTTGCTCTCTTGGCAAGGGATTCGGCTATAGCCTTCGCTCCCCCCATCTTTGAAACCAAAGCAATAAGTCCTCCAATAGTTAAGCACTGAAGTATGATTCCTGCATTCCAACCGTCTGCTAATGATCCTAATATTTTATCTATTATATTTAAGAATCCATGTACTATTGAACCAAGTATTCCATAACTATTTAAGCCAAGTAAAAAGGTTCCTGAAAAAATACCAATAAATAATGATAAAACAACATTCTTAGTAACAAAGGCTAGTAAGATTGCCACCAAAGGAGGCAATAGAGTAAATAATCCAAACTTGTCCGCATTTGCCTGGGCAACCTCAGGATCTACTGCCAAAGCCGTTCCTGTCATAAGCATAATAAATAATAAAGTTAAAGTTGTAATTCTTTTTTTCATTTTTTTCCTCCTTATTGTGCTTTCCATTTACTTCAACTGATCACAATATTGGAAGAACTATTGAAGTGTAATACTAATTGAAACAAATAAAAAACCCTAAGCTATTGACTTAGGGATTAGAACACATGGATACTATAGTAACTATAAAATAGTAAGTTACATATATCATGGTTACTAATTCAATCAATAGCTCTCCACAAAGTAAAACTTTGTGACAGTCCTAAACATATTCTGCTCAGGCCCAACATACAACCTTAAAGCAATCAGTTGTACATTTCGGCAGCATTCCCTTTCCAATAGCTTCAAAGTTGCTTAACTCCTGTCATCATCAGAAGGTAATCCATCATACCATGATTCTCCAAATCCAGGTCGGTCTGAAAAATACCGAGCCTTTAAAATTAGCTCCGGTCGATATTCAAAGTGTAAAATGTCAAAATGACTCCATTTTCCACCCCAAATGAAATTGTTCTTTTCAAAAGCCTGTACAATCTCTCTCGGATAAACATCTAGCCTCTTTTGTCCTTCCTCTCGAGAAGCCCATTTCCAATAGTCTTTTTTATCCCTTCTAAGATCAATCGCAGTTCCGAATGAATGAGGACTTAATCTATTTGTGCCTGCAATAAAGCGATAGTTAAAGGTCCCACTCATTGGAAATACAAAAGAGTATATATCTTTTTCTTCTATAAGAGCTACAAGCTCTTTCATAGCTGACTTCAGGGCATCTGAAGCATTATTTTTGCGATTAAACGGATAATATCTATACCCGCACTTTACTTTTGTAAGATTTAACTGTATCTCTTCTCTTGTACCACCATAAACCTCCTTAAGCAATGAATATACTCTAATACGTCCCGGATCAAAATCTTTTGGCATCAGGTTGGTAATATCTGAAAGAGGATAAACCTGTTCCATCATATCTTGCAAATCCGGATTATTTAACTTATCCTCAAAATTCTTTTTTATTTTATCATCATATAAAATTCTTTTTCCTGACTTCATAACAATATATACTCTGTCTTTTGAATCTGAGTCTATGGTGGTGATATATTCGGGATAGGCCATCATTAGGCATAAAAGATCTCGCTTCATAGTAACATTATAATCTATAGCATAAGAATCTTTATAATAAATGAGATTTTGAATCCATTCTTTTTTTTCTACAAATCCTCCAACAACGAATAAAAACAATAATGCTATACCAATGATTATTTTCTTCATAAGTTTATTACAACCCTTTACAAGATTTTATATTGTATTTGTTGTATTTATAGACTAGTATGTGTAAATTAATTAGGTTCTATTAGTTTATATATTTTATTTTTATTATTACACTACCTAAAGTTTTGCATAAATAGTTATCTCCTTATTAACTATTAATATTATTTTTCTTGAAAGATAATTATTTTCAGTTAAAATATTAATAAAGATTATTCTGTAGATAAAAACTATGTATTATATGAGGAGGAATAAAAATGAAAAAAATTACTGTTTTTGGTAGCAAACATTGACCTGATTGTACCCCAGTGAAAGAGTTTCTTTCACAGAATAATATTGAATTTTTATATATTGATATTACAGATAGCATGTTAAACCTAAAGAAATTTCTTAAATATAGAGATAATAGACTTGAATTTGAAGAGATTAGAAAATCAGGTAGAGTTGGTATTCCTTGTGTGATGATTAACAAGGGAGAAAAATTTATTTTTCAACAATCTGAACTAAATGAGTTAATAAGTAAATAAATTAAAAACTAAAGCTAAGGCTTTCATTAAAGCCTTAGCTTTTTTATTACTTTACTAATTTACCCAATTTATAAATACTTTCAATGTTAAATAATGTATCTAAATTATTTAATGGATTTTCCTTTAATACTAAAAAGTCAGCTGTTTTACCCTCCTCTAGGGTCCCATAATTTTCATCAATTCCTAGGAGTTCAGCAGCTGTTTTAGTGGAAGAAACTATAGTCTCCATAGGTGTCATTCCAGCATCGGCCATTAGTTTAAGTTCATAGGCTGTTTTATCATGGAGATTAAAGGGTGTACCAGCATCGGTTCCCATGGCAATCTTCACACCAGCTTCCCTTGCCTTCTGGAAACTTTTAAAATGGCTATCCATTACTCTTTTAGACTTTTCAACAGCATACTCAGGTATTCCAGCTTCTACTCCATTTTCAACAATAAAATATGGAGCAACCAAGGTAGGAACAAGATAAGTACCCTTTTTAACCATTAATTCAATTACTTCATCATCTAAGAATATACCATGTTCCACAGAATCTATTCCAGCTAGAACTGCATTCTTAATTCCAGTAGTTCCTTGAGCATGAGTAGCAGTTTTTTTACCAGCCTTATGGGCTTCTTCAACTGCAACCTTCATTTCTTCAAAGGTAAGTTGTGGTGATCCTGGCTCTACTCCGGGAGTCATAACTCCACCTGTAGCCATTATCTTAAGTAAATCAGCTCCAGCCTTTAACTGTTCCCTTGCTCCTTTTCTCATTTCATCAACGCCATCACATTCTCTACCTATTGGCCATCCATGTCCACCAGTCATGGTAAGAACCTTTCCACTTACTAAGAACTCAGGGCCCTCAATGATTCCTTCATTTACAGCATTTCTAAGATCAATATCTACTCCATCAGGCCCACCCACATCACGAAAATATGTTACTCCTGAATATAGTTGCTTCTTAAGATTTTTGACACCCCTCAAAGCAGTTTTAGCTAAAGATTCTGTTGTTATTAAAGCAAATGGATTTCCAACAGGTTCCATTGTAATATGAATATGGGAATTAATCATACCCGGCATTACAGTTTTTCCTGTTAAATCTACAACTTTAGTATCTTCACTTACTTCAAACTCAACTGCCTTACCAACCTTCTTTATTGTTTTACCTTCAACTAACATACCAGCATCCTCTACCGGCGGTTTTCCAGTTCCATCTAGAAGTGTAAATCCTTTATAAAACGTCTTTTCACTCACAATATATCCCCCTTTACCTAATACATACTAAATAAGTTTTGCCATAAATCCTGCTAATATTACGGATGAAATAGTTACAGTCATAAAACCAGCAACTAACATCTTAGGAAGTATCTCATTTAAAAGTGCTTGTTTTTCTTCCTCTGTCTCACCTACTGCATTACATACCTCATTTGAAATTATAAATGTACCTGGGAAGCCAAATAATGCCGATACACCTATAGATATTGCCATTTCCTTAGTATAACCTAGGATTTTACCAAGGATAAATGCAGCAATAGTGATTCCAATAAGTCCTAATGTTAAACTTGCAACTAGAGGCCATAGCAGTGAAAGCACCATTTCTGGTGTAGCTTGAACAAGGTTCACAAATACAATTGCCATAAGGGCTACCATCGCTAATCCAAAGGCATTTGCCTTATTCATAATATTCTCCTCAAGGAAACCGATCTCTCTAGCTACTATACCTACCAATAAGCACATTACGTATTTATTAATAACACCATTTGTTAAAGCTGCCAATTTAAAACCTATAATGGCTATAAACCCAAGCTTAGCCATCAAAATAAAAGTAGTTTGTAATTCCTTTGGTAATTCAGGTATTAACTTCTTCTTTGTTTTTTGCTCTTTAGCAGCTGATGTAGCTGCAAGTTCATCACCAGCATCCAATTGACTAGTAAGCCCCCCTGATCTATACAAGGTCTTCAATCTTTTAGCTTCTTTATTCAGTAAAATTGAAGCCACAGGATATCCAAAGAATCCTTGAACTACAACTAGTAGTGTGGCAAATACTACTATAGTTTCAAGACCCTTCGCCTTAGCTGCTTCACCAACAACAATTATGGCAGCCACAACTCCTCCAGATATAGGTGGCGCCGCAGCTACTGCATATTCTCGCCCTAATACAGGAGTACCTACTAAAAATACGAAAACTCCAACCCCTGCTACAGCACCTAGTGCTATAATTACTGTTTTCCATTGCTTTTTTAAGTCATTAAAACTCATTAATGTACCCATATGGGTTATTAAGAATGCAACCAATATTGCCCCTATCTTTATAAGTGCAGCATCCTCAAAAATCGTCTTTGGTAATCCAACCCAAAAACCTACTAATAAAACAACCGATGAAACAAACATCATTGAAAAAATCGCCTTTGTTTTTGCAGATACAAAATCTCCAAACCCAAAGATTAAACATACAACCGTCATGGCTAGTAAACCATCCATACTATTTTCCCCCTTCAATAAAATAAAGTTAGCTAAAAATGTACAAAAATATATACAATTGATTTAAAAAATCTATTGTAGCTTCTATAACCTTAGCTATATAACGCTAGCAACCGCCTAATTTATTCCTTCGATAGTTTAGCCTAGGCAGTTTAGAAATGATCATTATATACTGCTTTAACACTGATTTCCAGCATCCCTGGCTCTCTATAGTTAAATATCAGTATTTTTTCTTTATCATAATATTTGGAATTTTCAATTGTTTAAAGAAAATTTAAACATCCATTTTAAAATAAGTCAATATAAATTTGGAAAAATTTATTAGTAAATCCACTAGTGTTTAATCATTAAAAAAAATTTCTATTGACTTTTATATAGAAATGTATCTAATCTCATTTCTAGAATAATTAGGTTAATAATGATAATAATGGAAGTAAATTTAGAGTAGAATCCAATAACTATCGTAGTTGGAGCCCTGTCAGGCAATCCCCTGTAATTGAGAGAAATGGTATCCGTAAGGGAGTTAATATTATTGGTGCTACTGAAATTAGTAAAAACTATGATTCTATCGTGAATATATATTCTTCTGATAAGAAAATTTCTTCTACTGAAATTATTGAGTTTTTAAAACAATTACTAGAGCATAACAAGAATAAAAAAGTATTTATGATTTGGGATAATGCTAGAATTCATACTTCAAAAGCCGTTGAAGAATTTATCAAATATCATAAAGATTCACTATTTATATTGAACCTTCCACCATATTCACCTGAGCTTAATCCTCAAGAAAATGTATGGAATAAACTTAAGTCCTATTTCTATGAATATAAAGCAAGATCTTCTATTGATGAAATAAAAGATTTTATTTTAGATTATTTTACTCATGTAAACTCTAACACAGATAAAACCAAATCTCTTGTTAATGCTAGAAGTTATTATAAATAATTTTTAATCTCAAACTTGTTTATCTATATATCTACAGAGCTTTTAACTTCAAATTTAAGCCTCTAAGCAAACATAGCTCTGTACTTCCTAAGGTTGATCTATCTAGAATATATGCTTCATCCCATACATTAGGGCTTATTCTTACTTATCATGCAAACTATGGCCTCTCGGCCAGAAAAACATCTGCAATAATGAAAGATATTCACGGTCTTGATATTTCCCATCAAACTGTACTCAATTACGCTAGTGCTGCAAGTATAGTTTTAAGACCTTTTATCGATAACTTTAACTATGATCTATCTAATTCATTTTGTGGTGATGAAACCTATGTCAAAGTCAACGGTAGATGGCGTTATCTATTCTTTTTCTTCGATGCAGCTAAAAAGATTATACTTTCCTACAGAATATCGCCTAACCGTGATACTCTTTCAGCAGTTAAAGCCCTAAATGATGTTTTAGTTAAACTAAAAAATATACTTGATGATTTAACTTTTGTTGTCGATGGTAATCCTATTTATCTCTTGGCTCAGCATTACTTTGCCAAGCATGATGTATTCTTTGATGTTCAGCAGATTATAGGCTTAACTAATGAAGAGCCTGTTTCAAAGGAACATAGGCCACTTAAACAGATTATTGAGCGCCTTAACAGAACTTTCAAAAGAAGCTATCCGAGCTTGAGAATTTACCTCATATGCCTGCTCGTTGGCTTAAGCTTATTAAGCTTTCTGAAGAATATATATATTCATGTGAAGCTTCTTAAACTTATATCTGTTTAGCTGAGCCCGAGGTAAAACCAAGTAGTCGGTGAAACGAACCCTTGATAAACCGGAACAATCAAATGATATAATGGTTTTTCAGAGGGCTTTTTGTGCTGCTCTTATATCTGCTCCTTTCGCCCTCACCCTCGGTAACTACTTCTCATCATTTGAGGACTGTTTGCAGGGGGGCGACTACGTCGATTTCTATCCACCCTATCGGGTTTAAATGATATTTTTTCTATTTCAGATTTTTCATAGAACTTTTGACACTACCTCAAAATAATTTAAAACCGCAATTACTTTACTAGAAATCAAATTACTATATTATAGTTTTTTTGATATAATAAAAGCAATTAACTTCAAAAAGGAGGTCTTTATAATGCCTTTTCTATTTTTATTAATTTTTCTCTTTTGGGTATTTCCTTATCTTATAATACCTTTTCTTGTTTTCTTTGCAATAGGATTTTTATTTTTGATTCCTTATGTAGTTTTCTTTAATTCATTTTTAAATGTATTAACAATACCATGGCAAATTTTAAAAATAGCTTCAGACAAACGAGTAAGAAAAAATCACAGTTTAGAACATGCAACAGTTAATGTACTAGAAGAAAGATACGGTAAAACTTTAAGAATAGGAGGTCTTGCATATTCTGATGGTTTCTCTTTATCAGGTCCTGACCTTCCATCACCCTATGAAGTTTTAGATGCTGCAAGGGAAGGTATTTATCGTATGACAAAAGGAGAAACACACCTTGCTCTACATCCAAGATGTGGAACATCAATAGCAACAACTAATTTCCTTTTATCCTTAGGATTTATTGTTGTACTCTTTTTTTACAACCATTTATCTTTATTAAATATTGCAGCTGTTTTTATCCTAGCTAATATACTTGCAAAACCTTTAGGTTTAACAGTCCAAAGATTTTTCACAACTTATCGTGACATTAAAGACATAAGTATAATAGATATTTATGGAAAACCATCAACTTTTAATTTTCCTTTTGAAATAATAATAAATCCTAATCAAACTTATTTTATAAAAACAATTTCAAATAAAAATAAATTTTTTGGTTTTTATTTTAATCTTTAGAAATTTAGAGATATTAAAAACTTTTATTTGTTTTTAATTGTTATTTTGTATAAAGAAAATACTTGAAATATTTCCTTTAAGCATTGTAAAATCAAACCCTGGGTTACTCCAGGGTCGCTAATTTTAATAGCTATTCACATTCATTCATATAACGCACACAATTTCTTCCTTCATTTTTCGCCTTGTAAATCATATCATCTGCCTTTTTTACTAAAGTATCAATCGTATCTTCAGAAAAATAATCTGCTACACCAAAGCTGGCTATTATCCTTCCTGCCTCAGGTATTTCCATTTTGCTTAGTCTTTCCCTTAACATTTCTGCTAAATAGACTGCATTTTCAAGGGATGTATCAGGTAGAAGTATCAAAAATTCTTCTCCACCCCATCTTGCCAAAATGTCTATTTTTCGAATCCTTCCTTTTATCATTTCTACCATCATTTTTAAACAATGTCTCCTGCATTATGGCCATAATTATCGTTAACTTTTTTAAAATGGTCTATGTCTAACATGATAATGGAAAATTTACTCTTTGTACGTTTTGCCCTTTCTATTTCTTCTTCTAATTTTTGAGTCATAAACCTACTATTATATGCCTTTGTCAATGGATCTGTTACCGATAAAAGTTTAAGTTTTTCTTCCATCTTTTTATACTTTGTAACATCATTAAAATGATGAAGAAAAATGTCATCATCTATGTATTCTTCCCCCCTTGAATTTCTTTCCATCAATATCCATCTGTTTTGGTTTTGAATATTTCTTCTGCAGCTTTATTGCTTGCTAAGACACAACGATTTTTTGAAACGAGCCATGCAGGACTTGGTATGCATTCAAACATTAACCTCATATATTTAACTTTAATTTATTTTAAACATTATAACCTTCTTTTTCTTCAGCTACTTTTCTATATAGTGTATCATCATATTTATCATAAACATTTATATTTCCACACATTAATTCAGCTTGACGCATTACTACTTCAAGGGCATGTTTTGTTTGCTCTGGTGGATAATCATATTTCTTAAGTAGTCTTTTTATTATCCTTCTCATACCAGCCTGTGCACTTTTTCTGATGCTCCAGTCAATAGTTATATTGTTTCTAATAGCAATCGTAAGTTCATGGGCAATTTTTTTAAGGGTTTCATCATTTATAAACTTTCTTACTGCATCATCTACAGTTAGAGCATCATAAAAAGCTATTTCATCCTCTGATAGTCCTAAATCCTTTTCCCTATCTCGCATTTCTTTTATTTCTTTAGCCATTCTTATAAGCTCTTCGATAACTTCTGCATTTGTAATTGCTTGATTTCTATATTTATTTAATGCTTTCTTTAGTTTTTCAGAGAACTTTTCTGATTTAACAAGATTTCGTCTTTCCATTGTCTTGAGATTACCTTCAAGAAGTTTTTTAAGTATTTCAACGGCAAGATTTTTATATTTTATTTCACGCACTTCTTCTAAAAACTCTTCAGATAAAATAGAAACCTCAGGTCTTTGAATTCCTAATGCATCGAATACATCTATAACTTCTTGAGATATGATTGACCTTTCAAACATCTGATTTACTCTCATATCAATTTCTTTCTTAAAAAGGGACTGCTTACCTTTAATATCTATCTTTGCTAAGCTAGCCTTTACTGCTTTAAAATAACTTACTTCAAGGGCATGTTTTTTCCCTTCATCGGTAGCAGCACATAAAGCATGGGCCTTTGCCAATTCTGTAGCAACTTTTTTAAATTCTTTTTGTTCCTTTTCTGGTAAACCTAGTACAAAATTCATTCCACTTGTAATAGCTCTAATTCTTTCAGCTTGAGAACTTCCCATATAACCTGAGTAGTCAAGGCCATGTAGCATATCACGTAAAATTTCAAGTTTTTCAAGCATAATAGAAATAGCTACAGATGTATCAATACCCGTATTCTTTTTATCACTATCTGTGTATTCTTTTAAAGCCTTCTTTAAACTTTCAAGAATACCTATGTAATCAACCACTACTCCACCTGACTTGTCTTTAAATACCCTGTTTACCCTTGCTATTGCCTGCATTAGATTATGACCCTTCATTGGTTTATCAATATACATGGTATGCATAGAAGGAACATCAAAACCTGTAAGCCACATATCTCTTACAATAACAATTTTTAGTTCATCATTTACATCCTTCATTCTTTTAGCTAGAGTATCCCTTCTTTGTTTTCCGCCTATATGTTTTTGAAGTTTTTCATTATCACCGGCTCCGCCAGTAATGACAACCTTTATTTTTCCTTTATCTACATCATCACTATGCCACTCAGGTCTTAGCTTTACAATCTCATCGTATAAATCTACACAGATTCTACGGCTCATACATACAATCATAGCTTTACCATCAATAGTTTTAGATTTTTCTTCAAAGTGATTAACAATGTCCTCAGCAAGCTTTTTTATTCTATTTGGTGAACCTACTATTGCTTCAAGTCTCGACCATTTACTTTTATATTTTTCCTTTTCATCCTGTTCCTGTCCTTCAGTTATCTCTTCAAATTCTTCATCTATTCTTTTTAGTTCTTCATCATCGGTTTCTAGCTTAATAATTCGATTTTCATAATAAATTTTAACAGTGGCTCCATCTTCTACAGCCCTTGTCATATCATATATATCTATGTAATCTCCAAATACTGCAGGAGTTGACTTATCTTCAAATTCTATTGGAGTTCCTGTAAATCCTATAAAAGAGGCGTTAGGAAGGGCGTCTCTTACGTATTTAGCAAATCCGTACTTGACATCTCCTGTCTTTGTATTTGTTTTAGCTTGAAGGCCATACTGGCTTCTATGGGCTTCATCGGCTATTACTATAACATTTCTTCTATCGGTTAAACATGGCATATCACCAATTTCAGGCTTAAACTTTTGAATAGTAGTAAATATTATTCCACCGGACTGTCTTTCATTTAATAAATCAAACAATCC